>RCUN01000020.1_pt1 | contig 227413 bp, 226 predicted proteins | sample 2166181 | NCBI WGS metagenome assembly RCUN01 (sample SAMN09932603, study PRJNA488358) | compost metagenome | feature: garden; material: soil; isolation source: compost soil in crotononitrile-enriched culture | place: Germany: Experimental Botanical Garden Goettingen | collected 2016-01-27 | reverse complement strand
AAAAACACAAAAGCCCCGCCGCCAAAAGCCGCGGGGCTTTTGGCGTTCTGCGCCCTCCAGACTAGTCCTGCCCCTCCGACCAGACCCCGTACGGGTCGTGCAAGCCTTCCCCAAGCCCCAACGCAACCGCACGATGCGTGATCGCGCCCTTCAGCACGTTCAGCCCGCGCGCCAGATGGGGGTCTCTCTCCAGGGCCGCCAGCCCATGATCCGCCAGGGCCAGACCGAACGGCAGGGTGGCGTTGTTCAGAGCTTCCGAACTGGTGCGCGGCGCGGCGCCCGGCATGTTGGCCACGCAGTAGTGCACCACCCCGTCGACGACATAGGTCGGGTCTTCATGCGTCGTCGGCTTCGACGTCTCGAAGCAGCCGCCCTGGTCGATGGCCACGTCGATCAGGACGCTGCCCGGCTTCATCAACTTCAACTGGTCGCGGCGCACCAGGGTCGGCGCCTCCGCGCCCGGAACCAGAACCGCCCCGATCACCACGTCGGCCCTGACCAACTCGTCTTCGATGGCCGCGAGCGAGGAATAGCGGGTGACCACCCGCCCGCCGGTCAGTTCGTCGATCTCGCGCATCCGGGGAATGGACCGTTCCAGCACCACCACCTCGGCGCCCAGGCCCATGGCCATGCGCGCGGCGTTCAGCCCCACGACTCCGCCGCCCAGCACAAGCACCCGCGCCGGCGCCACGCCGGGCACGCCGCAGAACAGCAGGCCCATGCCGCCGTTGTGCTTCAACAGGGTCTCGGCGGCGGAGAAGACGGCGATGCGCCCGGCCACCTCAGACATGGGCGCCAGCAGCGGCAGGCCGCCGTTCCTGTCCGTCACCGTCTCATAGGCGATGGCGGCGCATTTGGAGGCCAGAAGGCCCCGGGTCTGCTCGGGATCGGGCGCCAGATGCAGGTAGGTGAAGAGGATATGGTCCTCGCGCAGTCGCGCCCACTCCACGGCTTGCGGCTCCTTGACCTTCACGATCAGGTCGCTGTCGTTGAAGACGGTTTCGGCGTCGGCGACGATGGTCGCGCCTGCCTTGACGTAGTCGGCGTCGGGGAAGCCCGCCCCCAGACCGGCGCCGGTTTCGATCCGAACCTCGTGGCTGTGGGCGACGTATTCGCGCGCCGCCGCGGGCGTCAGGCCGACGCGATGTTCATTGGTCTTGATCTCGCGGGGGACGCCGACACGCATGGGCTTGATCTCTGAACGGCTGACCCTCAAAGCAGGGCAAGCAAAGGCTAAACCCGCACTGATGAATCGACCAGTGGCGGTCGTGACGGGCGTTGCGGTTCGTATGGCCATTTTGCGCCGGCGCGAGCCCGACACACGAACCCCCGCCACGCTGGGCGCGACGGGGGTGAGACGGGCCAGAAGGACCGGAGACTAGTTCTTGGCGTCCTTTGCGGCGCCTTCGACGGCCGAACCGGCCGCTTGGGTATCCTTGCCGACACCGGCGATGGTGTTGCAGGCGGCGGTGGTCAGAAGGGCGGCGGCGGCGGCGAGAACGAATAGTTTGCGCATGATCGGCTCCTGTGGAGGGGCGGGCGCCACGTAACGCCCTCGTTGAAATCAACGCAGGCGCGGCGCCGCGGTTCCTGCAAAGCTGTCATCGATTCGGGTGTTCGGGCGCAGCGGGGCCGGAAGCTTCGGGCGTGACGAAGGTCAGCCGGGCGATGGAGCCGCCGCCGGGCGCCTCGAGCATTTCCGCCTGACCGCGCAGTTGCTTGGCGAAGGCGTTCATCAAGGTGCGACCGACACCGGCCGTGTCGCTGTCGGCGACGCCGGGGCCATCGTCCTGAACCTCCAGGACGCTGGTCTCGCCCATGACCTTGAAGCGGACCTTGAGGTCGCCGCCGCGCCCGGCGAAGGCGTGCTTCTGGGCGTTGGAGACGGCCTCGACCAGCCACAGGGCCACCGGGGCCAACCGATCCGGGTCTATGATGATGGCGTCGGCCTCGACCGTGCTGGTCACCAGGGGGCCGCGCATGGCCTCGCCTGCGATCAGTTGCCCGACCAGTTCGGTCAGGAAGGTGCGCGAGTCCGCCGCGCGAATGTCCTCGGACTGGTAGAGGGTGCGGTAGATCAGGGCCAGCGCCGTGATCCGCTGACGCGTATCGCCCAAGGCTGCGCGCGCGGCCGGGTCGGCCACCGCCCTCTGCTGCATCGACAGCAGGGAGGAGATGATCTGGAGATTGTTTTTCACCCGGTGGTGGATCTCGCGCATCAGCGCGTCCTTCTCGTCCAGCGAGTCCAGCAGATCCTTGTCACGGCGGGTGATGGTGTCGCCCAGGGTCCCCAGGGTGCGGGCCAGGACGCGGATTTCGGCGGGGGCGTGTTCCGCCTGGACCGGTCGAACGGAGAACCGGCCTCGCGCATAGATGGCGGCGACCCGCTCCAGATAGACCAGCCAACGGATGACGACCCGCTCGGACAGCAGCATGACCGCCAGGAAGGCGACCAGCCAGGCGGCCAGGGGCAGAAGGAAGGAGCCGATGGGGTTGAGCCGCGCCCAGGACAGCAGCCCCGAGGCCGGCGCCGACAGCAGGACGAACAGGTCGCGGCCGGCCAGGGCCGTGCCCGCATAAACGTTTTTGCGGCCCCGGGCGTCGCGGCCTTCAAACAGGGCGGCGTCGCCCTGTCGTGCGTGCTTGACCCAGGCGGCGATGGCGCGGTCGTCGCTGAAATCGGCGGGATCGGTGGCGACCAGGATGCGGCCCATAGCGTCCGTCAGGGCCGACTGGGCGCCGGGCGGCAGGGCCGGGTCGCGGATGTCGGGCTGCAGCGCCGTCAGCGGGATCACCGCCGCTATCGCGCCCTGAAAGGCGCCCAGCGGGCGCTCGGAACGAACGGCGACGATCAGCGACGCGGGGGCGTCGGGGGCGCGGGCCACGACCATGTCTTCGCCCATCTTCAGCCGTTGATACCAGTCCTGGCCCCGCACGTCGGCGGCGGGCAGGGTGGCCGCAACGCCCGGGCCGGGGCGCGAGGCGCAGACGGGTTCTCCGGTCGCGCTGTAGCGGTGCAGGGCCGACAGGGCGTCGAGCCGATCCACCAGTGCGGTCAGTCGCGGCTCGCAATAGAAGCCGGCCGCCTCCGGCGCCAGGGCCTGGAGCAGGACCACGGTGCTTTCGATGCGCGCCTTGGCGTCGGCGGCGCTGCGTTCGGCCGCCAGTTGCAGGTCGATGCGACGGTCCTCGGCCTGGCGCCGGAACTCGGCCTGGGTCTGGACGCCGCTGAGGACGAGGATGGGCAGAAGGGCCACAGCCATGGCCAGGCCCATGCGGAAGCGAATGCCGTGAACGCTCGGTCGACCCAGCCGAAAGCCCCATGCGCGGGCGAACCGCACCACCCGCCGTCAGCCCTGCCTGGCGCCGCTCAGCCTGTCGGCGTCGGCCAGAATCGAGCGCATGGCGTCGCCAGCCGCCTTGCCGTCGCGGCCATAGCCGCCACGCTCCAGCGTGGCCGCCAGGGCCTTGCGGGCGCGCGACACCCGGCTCTTCACCGTGCCGACGGCGCACTGGCAGATTTCAGCGGCCTCCTCGTAGGCGAAGCCCCCGGCTCCGACCAGAATCAGAGCTTCGCGCTGTTCCTCGGGCAGGGTCTTCAGGGCCTGGCGCAGTTCGTCCAGAGCGACGGGCGCCTCGGGGTCGTCCACCGCCACCAGGGTCCGCTCGGCGGCTTCCTGATCCAGCTGGGTCTGGCGCCAGGACCGGCGCTTTTCCGAGTAGAACTGGTTGCGCAGGATCATGAAGGTCCAGGCCTTCATGTTTGTGCCCATCTGATAGCTGGCGCGTGCGTCCCACGCCTTCATCATGGCTTCCTGGGCCAGGTCGTCCGCGGCCGTAGGGTCGCCTGTCAGGGTGCGGGCAAAGGCGCGCAGGTGAGGGATGAGCGTCACCAGCTCCTTCTTGAAGCCCGCGTCGTCGGCCGAGGGCGGTTTGGGCGGCGCGCTGGAGATGCTCACTGCCCCTCCTTGGTCGATGACCGCTCGTCGGCCCGTCGCAGAATGTCCAGGAATTCGTCGGGAACCGGTTCGTTCACCACCTGGTCGAACATATGGCGCAGTTTCACGCCGATGGCCTGCTGGCGCAGGCGCACTTCTTCCAACCCATTGTCCCTGGACGCGGGCGCGTCAGGACGCGGGGTGGTTTCCTTAGGATTGATCATGGAGTATCGGCCGCCGCCCAAGCCTGGAGGTATGGTTCATGGAAGCGGAAAACGCCGCTTCTCTTCAAGAGTTCCTGAGTCTGCGTGTTTTTATGCTCAAGCTTGCTCCGGCGCCTTGGAACCGTTGCGCCTCCGACACGTTCTGGCAGAACTGGGCGTCTCCAGATCGGAGGCGCTGACTGCCGGGGAAACATGTATGAGTCTATTGGCCAGGCTGGCGCCGCATCTGCCCTACGTCCGTCGTTATGCGCGGGCGCTGACGGGCGATCAGATCACGGGTGATAATTATGTGCGCGTCGCGCTAGAAGCGCTCGCCGCTGGCGAACGCCAACTGCCGACCGACATGACGCCGCGCGTAGCCCTCTATCACGTCTTCCATACCATCTGGTCGTCGACGGGCGCCCAGCTTGAGGATGTCAGCGGTCTGGAGGCGGATGATGACGCGGCCCGCCGTCTGATGCGGATTTCTCCGCGCTCGCGTCAGGCCTTTCTTCTGACAGCCCTTGAAGGCTTCACGCCTTCCGAAGCGGCGCAAATTCTCGGCGTCGATCCGCGCTCGGTCGAGCAACTCATCGCCGAGGCACAGTCAGACATCGACGCCGAACTGGCCACCGACGTTCTGATCATTGAGGACGAAGCCATAATCTCGGCAGACATCGAGAGCCTGGTGCGGGAACTTGGCCATAGGGTCACGGGCACCGCCACCACGCATGACGAGGCGGTCGACGCGGTCACCCGACATCGGCCGGGCCTTGTCTTGGCCGATATCCAGCTGGCCGATGGCTCGTCGGGCATCGACGCCGTCAAGGACATCCTGAAACGGTTCGACGTGCCGGTCATCTTCATCACCGCCTTCCCCGAGCGACTGCTGACGGGCGAGCGGCCGGAACCGACCTTCCTGATCACCAAGCCCTTCCAGCCGGAAACGGTGAAGGCTGCGATCAGCCAGGCGCTCTTCTTCCATCCGTCGCGACAGAAACAGGCCGCCTGATTCTCCGACGATGACGACGTTTCGACCCCGACAGTTCGCTGTCGGGGTCTTTTCGTTGGGCCTAGGTCGAGGGTGTGCCAGGGATCGCCGCAGGGTTTGAAGCCGGCGTGGGGGCGTCAAAGGGGGCGGAATCTTCTCGCGTGCCTCCGGCGTCGGCATTGACTGTCTGGAAGCCGCTATTGCTGAGCAGCCACATGCCCAGCAGCAGCACGGCCGCGGCCCCGGCGGATACGATCAAAAGCCACAGGATGCGTCTTCCGCCCCGGCCCTGCCGCACATACTGCGCCTCGATCGGCGCATGATGTTCAACGGCGTCGGCGGAATGGGAATGGGGATCCTGATGGGTCATCGCAGCCTCCGGTGGTCTCTCCTCTAACAGTCTAGCAACGTCGCCCGGCAGGCCGTCGTTCCGATGGACATGTCTTGCGGAAGGCGGAACGGGATCGACATGCGACCGTTTGAGGAAGGCGGAGGCGACAAAGCCCCCCCGACTTGACCGGCTCGCCGGTCCGTCGCCTCCGCTCCTCATTCTCGATGACGCCACCTTCAAGCGGACCCGAAGCGGTCCGCTTTTCTTTTGAAGCCCCTCGACAGGGGCTATGCATCCGCCACTATGAGTTCTCAAAGAAAACGCATTGGAGACGCGCCATGAGCCTTCGTAATCGTCAGTGGGTTCTTCGTCAGAGGCCGCAGGGCCTGATCCAGGACGGCGACCTTGAGCTGATCGAGACGCCGGTGCCGGACCTCAAGGATTCCGAGGTCCTGGTTCGCACTATCTACCTGTCGCTGGACCCGACCAATCGGACCTGGATGAACGACAGCCAGGGCTATCTGCCTCCCGTCGGGTTGGGCGAGGTCATGCGTGGCCTGACCCTGGGCGTGGTCGAGGAGTCCAGATCCGAACGTTTCAAGAAGGGCGACATCGTCACGCCGCTGTCGGGCGGCTGGGCCGACTACGCGGTGGTGCATGAACAGGGGCTGCGTCCGGTCCATCGAGCGCCGGGCCTGCCGCTGACCGCCAATCTCTCGGTGCTGGGGATGACCGGCCTGACCGCCTATTTCGGCGTCACCGACGTGCTGAAGGCCAAGGCGGGCGAGACCCTGGTGATCTCGGCGGCGGCGGGGGCGGTCGGCTCCATCGCCGGACAGGTGGCCAAGCAGCGCGGGGCCCATGTCATCGGCATCGCCGGCGGACCGGAGAAATGCCGCTGGCTGACCGAGGAACTCGGCTTCGACGCCGCCATCGACTACAAGAACGAGGATGTCGGCGAGGCGCTTGACCGTCTGGCCCCCAACGGCGTCGACCTGAATTTCGAGAACGTCGGCGGCGACATCATGATCGCGGTGTGGAACCGGTTGAACGTCCATGCCCGCATGGCCGTCTGCGGTCTGATCTCCAGCTACAACGCCACGCGCATGCCGCCGTCGCCGAACTTCAGCCGGATCATCACCCATCGCCTCAACGTTCAGGGCTTCCTGGTGCTGGACTACGCCCCGCGCGCCCGTGAGATGGTCGAGGAGATGGGCCCGTGGTTGGCTGACGGTCGGGTCAAGTGGAAGGTCCATGTCGACGACGGCCTGGAAGGGGCGGTTACCTCGCTGAACCGCTTGTTCACCGGCGACCATGACGGCAAGCTGCTGGTTCGGGTCTCGGAAGAGCCCGCCGCCTGAGGAGCCTGAGGGGATGACCGAGCCGCTGCATGTCCATTTCGAGGATCTCGAGGTCGGTCAGGTCATCCCCCTGGGCGCCTGCGCGGTGGACGCGGGGGCGCTGGACGTCTTCGCCGAACGCTTCGCGCCGGGATGGGATGTGGCCTACGGCGCGCCCGACGCTCTGGTCTATGCCCTGTGGAGCCGGCTTTCGGTCGAGAAGGCGGGGCATTGGGCCGGGGCCAAGACCCTGGCGGTCGACGGCCTGCGCTTTCTGCGCAATCCGCCGCCTGGGGAACTGCTGCGCGGCCGGCTGACCGTCATGGGCAAGGACCCGGTGGGCGACGAAAAGGGCATCGTCATCGCCCAGCAGGATCTGCTGGACGAGGCGGGACGGCTGGTCTTCTCCTGCCTGACCCGTGCTCTCGTGGCGCGGCGATAAAGAAACCGCCCAAGAAAAAAGCCCCGCCGTCGTCAGCGGGGCTTTTCATGTTTGACTTCAAGCGGGCCTCAAGCAGCGCGCAAGCGCGATAGGCCCCCAAGAATTAGGCGTTGGCGGCGGTCGGCGTCGCAGCGGCGCGATTGAAAGCCATGGCGATCAGGCGATCCCAGCCCAGCAGCGACACCAGGTGGGCATAGATCTGGCCCAGGGCGCCGTTGTCGCGCAGTTCGGCCAGTTTTTCGGCCGGCAGGGCCTTCAGCTTGTCTTCCGAGACAGCGTAGTATTCGGCAAGCTTCTGCACCGGACCGGCCGAGCCGTCGGCGTTGCGCGGGGTGAAGCTGGCTTCACGCGTTTCGAACAGGTCCAGATCGATCAGCAGCTTGACGAAGGATTCGGTGCGCAGGCGCTCTTGCTCGAAGTTGTTGCAGAACTCCATCGCATTGTTGACGTAGGCGCTGGGTTGACCGTTTTCGAACAGCGGGATCTCGGCGTTTTCGCTGACGAAGGAGGCGGCGCGATCGATGCACAGGATCATGCGGTTTTGCGTGTCGTCGTTGGCGAAAACGAACGGATAACGACGGACGTAGGCCGGGATGTAGGACTCGGCGCGGAAGTCGCCGTTCTCGATGAACAGGTTTTCGTCCTGGCGCAGGCCCATGGCCACGACGGGCTGCTTCAGATCGCCGACGAAGATGATGGGGAAGGACAGGGCGGCCGGCGCGAACTCGGTCACGGTCAGCGGCACGATGTTGGTCTGGGCGACAAAGGCATAGGGCTTGTCAGCGGGGGTCACACCCAGGGCGCCATGCGCCTCGAACGAGATCGGCTCCGGCTGCGTGTAAAACAGGACGTTGCCGGACAGGGGGCCGGACGCTTGGGTCGTGGTGTCGGTCATGATGTGTCGGATCGGCTCTGAACAGAAAGGTCGAGCCTTCTAGCCTATGGCCGGACGCGCCGCAAACGCGTTGGTTCGACGAACGCTGTCCCGGGCGCGGTGCTGCGACGCCGCCCCTGGTTGCGATGCGGCTCGGGACCCCTTAGCTGTGGGGCATGGGCGTTGCTTGCGATCACGATCATTCCGACAGCCGACCCGGCGCCGCCGAGGTCGCGCAGGCGATCGACTCGGTCGAGGCCCGCTGCGCCGCCGAGGGCGAGCGCATGACCGCCCCTCGCCGCCGGGTGCTGGAGCTGCTGCTGGCGGCCGGCGAGCCGGTCAAGGCCTATGACCTGATCGCCCGCTACGGCCTTGACGGCCAGGCGGCCAAGCCGCCGACTGTCTATCGCGCGCTCGAGTTCCTTGAGCGCCGGGGCGTGGTTCACCGCATCGCCTCCATCAGCGCCTATGTCGCCTGCACCGCCGTCGCCGGAGACACGCCGGCCCATGCCGCCGCCTTCCTGATCTGCGACTGCTGCGGGGCGACCGAGGAAGTCGCCGTGGCCGGGGGCGACGCCTTCGCGGAGGCCGCCTCCGCCGCCGGCTACGCCATCGAGCGCACCACCATTGAAGGGCATGGCCGCTGCCCCGCCTGTCGTGTGGCGGCCTGAACGAGATGGACGCCCTGGCCCTCTCGGCGCCGCGGCGTCTGACCATCCCCGTCGACAACCGCTGGGGCGGGGGCGAGATGGCGGTGCTGGATTTCGGCGATCCGGCGCGCCCCGTCGACCTGATCTTCGCCCACGCCAACGGTTTCAACGCCTACGCCTACCGCTCCCTGCTGCAGCCCCTGTCCGGAGCGTTGCGCATCTGGGCGCCAGACCTGAGGGGGCACGGTCGCACCCGGCTGCCGGCCGAGCCTGCGGGACGGCGCAGCTGGAAGGATCACCGCGACGACCTGATCGCCCTGCTGGACGCGGTCGACGGTCCGCCGGTGGCTCTGGCGGGTCACTCCATCGGCGGAACCAGCGGTCTGCTGGCGGCGGCCGAACGGCCGGGGCGGGTGTCGCGCCTGCTGCTGCTTGATCCGGTGATCTGGCGGCGGGAGATGGTCCTGGCCATGAACCTGCCTCTGCTGGGGCGGCTGGCGGAACGCAATCCCATCGTGTCCGGGACCCGTAGGCGCCGCGCCCTGTTCGACAGTCGCGAGCAGGCTCTGGCCGCCTATCGCGGGCGGGGCGCCTTCAAGGGCTGGTCCGACCTGATGCTGGCCGACTACCTTGTCGACGGCCTGAGCGAGACGGACCGAGGTCTTGAACTGACCTGCACGCCGGCCTGGGAGGCGTCCAACTATGCCGCCCAGTCCCACAATCCGTGGCGGGCGCTGCGGCGGTTTCCGGGCGCCGTTCGCATCCTGAAGGCCGAGAGCGGATCGCTGTGCGCCGTTCCGGCGGGCGAGGGGGCCTCGCGTCGCGTGGAAACTGTCGCGGGGGGCGGCCATCTCTTTCCCATGACCCATCCCGACATCGTGCGCGACGCCCTGCTGGATCTGGCGGTCTGACCGCCTGAGCCGCGGTTCGGGGCTTGTCCTCCCGCTGTTCGGTGCTAGGCCTTAAAGGCCATGTCGCCCGCCGCTTCCTCCAGTCTGTCGCGTCTGCTCATCGGATCGCTGATCGGCGCCGTGATCGGCCTGATCCTGTTGGCGCTCGGCGTGGCCATCCTGTGGAACGCCGCGGATCAGCGGCTGGCGGAGGCCGCCCCTGTGGCCGAAGCGCCTGCGCCGCCTGCTGCGGTCAAGCCAGCCCCGCCTGCCGATGCCGCGGCCTCACCCGCGCCCTATCCGGCCGTCGCCCCCGGGGCGTCGGTTCCGCCTGCGCCGGCCGCCGTCGAGCCGCCGCCGCGGGCGGCGACCTCGATCTGGCGCTCCATCTTTGATGATGAGACCGAGGCGGCGGTTGTCGCGCCGCCGCCCGCTACGACTTCCGGCGCCGCATCACCTCGTTCTGCGCCGCGTCTGACCCCGCCCTCTACGCCCCGGTCCTCCGGGTCCAGAGCGGCGCCCGAACCGCAGCGTCAGGAAGACAGCCTTTTCTTCTGACGCCTCACGTCAGGCGGGCGCAGGCGTGGATCAACCGCTCCACGTCCTCCTCGGACTGGTACAGGCTGAATCCGAAGCGGATCACGTCGTCGCGCACGTCCGTGACCACGTTCATGTGCTGCAGGTCGGCCTTCCAGCGCGCGGCCTCGTCGGAGCGCAGGGCCAGGAAGCGGGCGTGGGGCGTCTCGCCCTCGACCGGATTGAGGATCTCGGCCTGCGACAGGGCGCCGGCCTCGCCGCTCTGCACCGCCGCCTGGAAACGGGCCTGCAAGCCGCGCGCATGGGCGGCGATCGCGGCGGTGGTCAGGCCCTGTTCGTCCAGCATGCGGCGCACGGCGTTGAGGCGATAAAGGGCGCTGACGTCGAAGGTGGCGCCCCAGAAGCGGCCGCCGTCGGTGCGGTACTGGACCCCGCCGGGCGGGCCTTCCAGATGGCCGAACTCGGCGAACCAGCCGGTGATGACCGGACGCGGGCAGAAGCCGGGCGGGGCGTGCAGGAAGCAGGCGCCTTCGCCCGCCATGGCGTATTTGTAGCCGCCCGCCAGATAGAAGACCTTGTCCGCCACCGCCGACAGGTCGGTCGGCATGGCCATGAAGCCGTGATAACCGTCGATGACCACCCAGGGCCCCGCCGGGGCGGCCAGCTCAGCCAGTTCGGCCACGGCGTCGAACACCTGGCCGGTGCGGAAGAAGACCTGGCTGACCAGGATCAGGTCATGCCCGCCCGCCCTGGCCGCCGCCACGAAGCGCTCGGCGAAGGTGGCGAAGGGCTGCAGCGGCACGCGCGTGACCACGGCCTCGCCCGCCTCTTCCCAGCGCTCGGACTGGCGGCGGAAAGAGTGGAACTCGCCGTCGGTGGACAGGATGCGCACCGGCTTGGTCTCGACGCCCGAGACGATGCGCAACAGGATGTCGTGCGTGCTGGGCGCAAAGATCAGGCTGTCGGGCGAGGGCAGGTTAAGTTCCTTGGCCACATGCTTCTGCGCCTCGGGAATGACCTCGCCGAAGATCAGGTCCCACTTGCGGTCCGCGAAGCGGTTGGCCTCGGCCCAGGCTTGCACCTGGGCGTCGAAACTGGCGTCGGGCCACAGGTGATGGCTGTGGGCGGCGAAATGCAGTCGCTCGGGATCGAGACCCAGGGCGCGCGAGAAGAGGGGCTTGTAGTTCATGGGACGAAGCTAGCCGGCGGAGGGGGCGACGTCACCTGTCGTTCCTCCGTCATCCCGGGGCCGCGTAGCGGAACCCGGGACCCAGGCGTGAGCGACTGCACAGGTGGCGGATCGTTCAGGCTCCTGGGTCCCGGATCGACCTTTCAGGTCGTCCGGGATGACGGCGGTGGGGAAAGAGCAAAGAAAAAGGCGGGCCGCTTTCGCGAACCCGCCTCATTATTTCTAGATCAAACTACCATGGCAGTGCTTGAACTTGCGCCCTGAGTGGCAGGGGCAGTCGGCGTTCCGGCTTGTGCGTTCCCAGCCGACGGGCAGGGCCTCGACGGGCAGCTTGGAGCGGTCGTCGCCGGTCAGCATGCCTTCCGGGTTCTGGGCCGAGGGGTTGGCCATCTCGTTCTCGCCGGTGCCGGGGTTCAGGTGGATTTCCTGGAACTCGGGCATCTCCATGGCCGGCGGAGCCTCGAAGCGGAACTCGACCGTCATCAGCCAGCGGGTGACGTTGTGGCGGAGATCGTGCAGCAGCGTCTCGAACAGGTTGAAGGCTTCGGTCTTGTATTCGTTCAGCGGGTCGCGCTGGCCATAGCCGCGCAGGCCGATGACGCCGCGCAGATGGTCCAGATGGACCAGATGCTCGCGCCACTGCATGTCGATCATCTGCAGCATGAACTGCTTTTCCAGACCGCGGGTCTGGTCGGCGCCGATCTGCTCCAGACGCTCGGCGGCGCGGGCGTCGGCGGCGGCGTTGATGCGCTCCTCGATCTCTTCGTTCGAGACGCCCTCCTCGGCGGCCCAGTCCTTGAGCGGCAGCTCCAGACCCAGGGTCGAGCGGACCTTCTCGTCCAGACCGTCCATGTCCCACTGCTCGGCATAGGCCTTGGGCGGCATGTAGCGCTCGACCAGGTCGGACACGACGTCGAGGCGGAAGTCGGTGACCAGTTCCGACAGGTCCTCGGAGTCCATGAACTCCTGGCGCTGTTCGAACACGGCCTTGCGCTGGTCGTTCACGACGTCGTCGTACTTCAGCACGTTCTTGCGCATGTCGTAGTTGCGGGCTTCGACGCGCTTCTGGGCGGTTTCGACGGCGCGGTTCAGCCAGGGGTGGCTGATCGCCTCGCCCTCGGCCACGCCGAAGGACTTCATGATCGAGTCCAGACGGTCGCCGGCGAAGATGCGCAGCAGGTCGTCCTCGCACGACAGATAGAATTTCGAGGTGCCGGGGTCGCCCTGACGGCCGGTGCGCCCGCGCAGCTGGTTGTCGATGCGGCGGCTTTCGTGGCGCTCGGTGCCCAGCACGAACAGACCGCCGGCGGCCAGGGCCGCCTCGCGGTGAACGGCGATCTCGGCCTTGTACTGGGCTTCGACGGCGGCCAGGGCCTCAGGCGTGACCTCGATGGCCATGTTGCGCTGTTCCTGGGTCCAGCGCTGGATGCGCATCTCCAGGTTGCCGCCCAACTGAATGTCGGTGCCGCGACCGGCCATGTTGGTGGCGATGGTCACCGCGCCGGGCAGACCGGCGTCGGCGACGATATAGGCTTCCTGCTCGTGCTGACGCGCGTTCAGGACGTTGTGCGGAATGCCGCGGCCCGAGACGTAGGTGATGTCATAGGCGTCGTCGCCGACCTTCTGCGCTTCCTTCTCGCGGCCGGCGTATTCGGCCTTGAGGGTGCGGCCGGTCTCGACCTTGTACTCATAGGTCTTCAGGACCTCGGACAGTTCCTCGGACTTTTCGATCGAGACGGTGCCGACCAGAATGGGCTGGCCCTTGACGTGGCACTCGGCGATCTGGGCGGCGATGGCCGCGTTCTTCTCCCTGAAGGTGCGATAGACCTCGTCGTCATAGTCCTTGCGCAGGACCGGACGGTTGGTCGGCACTTCCAGGACGTCCATCTTGTAGATGTCGAGGAATTCCTGGGCCTCGGTCGCCGCCGTTCCGGTCATGCCGGACAGCTTTTCGTAGAGGCGGAAGTAGTTCTGGATCGTCACCGAGGCCAGGGTCTGGTTCTCGGGCATGATCTTGACGTCTTCCTTGGCCTCGATGGCCTGGTGAAGACCTTCGGACAGGCGACGGCCGGTCATCATGCGGCCGGTGTATTCGTCGATCAGGACGATCTCGCCGCCCTTGATGATGTAGTCCTTGTCGCGCGTGTAGAGGGTGTTGGCGCGCAGGGCCTGGTTGACGTGGTGGACCAGGCTGACGTTGGCCGGGTCATAGAGGTCAGTGGTGTCTTCGGCGAAGTGACCGCCGGCCTCCAGCATCTCCTCGATGCGCTCCGAGCCCAGCTCGGTCAGCAGGGCCTGGCGCTGCTTTTCGTCGAGGTCGTAGGTGGCCTTGTCGACGATCAGATCCTTCACGATCGCGTCGACGATCTTGTAGAGGTCCGAACGGTCCTCGGTCGGGCCCGAGATGATCAACGGCGTGCGCGCCTCGTCGATCAGGATGGAGTCGACCTCATCGACGATGGCGAAGTGGTGGCTGCGCTGCACCATCTCGCGACGGTCATAGACCAGATTGTCGCGCAGGTAGTCGAAGCCGAATTCGTTGTTGGTGCCGTAGGTGATGTCGGCGTTGTAGGCCGCCTGACGCTGGCCCTGTGACAGACCGTTGACGATGACGCCGACCTCAAGACCGAGGAAGCGATAGACCTTGCCCATCGTTTCGGCGTCGCGGCGCGCCAGATAGTCGTTGACGGTGATGACGTGGACGCCCTTGCCCGCCAGGGCGTTCAGATAGACCGGGGCCACGGCCACCAGGGTCTTGCCTTCGCCCGTCCGCATTTCGGCGATGCCGCCTTCATGCAGGATCATGCCGCCCGCCAGCTGGACGTCGTACTGACGCTGGCCCAGGACCCGCTTGGACGCCTCGCGCACCACAGCGAAGGCTTCGTTCTGGATCTTGTCCAGGCTGTCGCCGGCCTCGATCCGGTCCTTGAAGGTCTGCGTCATCATCCGCAGTTCTTCGTCCGAGAAGGCCTCGAACTTGGATTCCAGGGCGTTGATCTTCTGCGCCTGGGCCTGGAAGGCCTTGACCTTGCGGTCGTTGGAGGAGCCGAGGATTTTCTTGGCGAAGCCGAGCATGGGCGATCCGGTAAAGGCGGTCGAGCGGCTGAAGGCTCTGAAACAGGAAGCGTCTTGATCTAGAAGGCCCGGATCGACGACGGTCCCGGCGACCCCCGAAATACGGGGTGTGCGCAGGGGCCGCACAGACGATCGAAAACCCCTCGACTTGGGCGCAGTCGGGACTTAAGCACCGCCCTAACCCCTGTCAACGCGAGGGGCTTTCAAGGGCTTGCGGCGACCGGCCTCCAGCCCCTGTTTTCCGTCCTGTTTTCCGCCCCCGTCCGGAGCGCCTGATGCGAGTTTCGCGTCCCTCCTTCCGAACTGTCCTGCCTCTGCTGGCCTCGGTGCTGGCGGCGATGACGCTGACGGTCGCCTGCGGGCGCGGCGGTGCGGAAACGCCGCCCGAAAAGGATGACCTGATCGTCGCCCGCGTGCAGGATCGTTCGGTCTGGGCCTCCGACGTGCGCCGCGAGGCGGTGGCCCAGGGCCTGATCGGCGAAGGCGAGCCGCTGGACGTCAAGTCCGAACTGTTCCGCCGCGTTCTGGACGAGGTGGTCGACCAGAAACTTCTGGCCGCCGAAGCCCGACGTCGCGGCCTGGATAAGAGCGCCGCCGCCCAGCGCCGGCTCGAGGCCGTGCACGAACGCATACTCGGCGACATGCTGGTCGAATCCGTCGTCAGCGGCGCCGTGTCCGATCAGGCGGTCGAGCGTCTCTATCAGGAGCAGCAACGCCGGGCTCAGACCACCGAAGAGGTCCGCGTCCGCCTGATCCTGTCGCACACGAAAGAACAGGCCGACGCCGTGGTCGGGGTTCTGGGGCAAGGGGCTGCCTTCGAGGCCGTGGCCGCCCAGCGCTCGATCGACGACGCAACCCGCTATTCCGGCGGCGACCTGGGCTATTCGACGCTGGACGTCCTGCCTGACGCCTACGCCGCCGCCGTACGCGGTCAGGCCCCCGGCGCCGTGGTCGGCCCGGTTCAGGGCGAGGGGGGCTGGGCCGTGCTGCGCATCGAGGACCGCCGTCTGGAAAACCCCCCGACCCTGGATCAGGCGCGCCCTCTCATCGTTCGCTACCTGACTTATGAGGGCGTACGCCAACTGCTGGAGCAGCTGCGCGGCAAGGCCCAGGTCGAAGTCTTCCTCAATCCCGCCAAACCGGCGGCGCAACCGGCCGTCAAGCCTGCGCCTGCCTCACCCGTCGCCGCCCCTCCCGCCGGAACCGTCGCCTCATGAACCGTCCGCCCGCCAAATCCGGTTCAACCGGCCAGATGATTGAGTCCGCCATCGAAAAGGCGCTGGACCCGCTGGCCTCGGCCCTGAAGCGCGCCACCCAGCCGTCCAAGCCCGCGCCCGGGAAGCCCGGCCTGATGATCTCGCCCCTGGCCGTGCCCTTCCCGGCCATTCCGACGATCGGCGGGGTCGAGATCGCCACCGCCCGCGCCGGCTTCTACAAGCACGAGCGCGACGACCTGGTGGTCTTCCACTTCCCCGAGGGCGCCGCCTGCGCCGGCGTCTTCACCCGTCACAAGGTCGGCTCGGCTCCTGTCGACTGGTGCAAGCGTCAGCTGGAGGCCGACAGGGGCGGCGGCGAGGGGGTCAAGGCCCTGGTCGTCAACGCTGGCTGCGCCAACGCCTTCACGGGCAAGGCCGGCGCCGACGCGGCCCGCCGCACCGCCGCAGAGGTCGCCAAGCGCTTCGACTGCCGCCAGCGCGACGTCATGCTGGCCTCGACCGGCGTCATCGGCGTGGTGCTGGACGAGACGAAGATCACCGCCCGCCTGCCCGACATCAAGGCCGGTCTGAAGGTCGACGCCTGGACCCAGGCCGGTCTCGGCATCATGACCACGGACACCTTCCCCAAGGGCTCCTATGCGGAATGTGAGATCGACGGCGTCAAAGTCAGGATCGCCGGCATCGCCAAGGGCTCGGGCATGATCGCGCCGGACATGGCCACCATGCTGGCCTTCATCGTCACCGACGCCGACATCGCCCCGCCGGTGCTGAAGGCCCTGCTGAACCTGCACGTCCGCACCACCTTCAACTCAGTGACGGTGGACGGCGACACCTCGACCAACGACACGGCCCTGCTGTTCGCCACCGGCGCCTCGGGCGCGCCGCGCATCGGCCGCGTCGGCGACCGCCGCCTGAAGGACTTCTCGGCGGCTCTGGACCGGGTCATGCTCGATCTGGCCCACCAGTTGGTCAAGGACGGCGAAGGCGCGACCAAGTTCGTCCGCATCACCGTGGACGGCGCCGCAAGCCCCGCCTCGGCTCGCAAGCTGGCCAAGTCGATAGCCGACAGCCCGCTGGTGAAAACCGCCATCGCCGGCGAGGACGCCAACTGGGGCCGCATTGTCATGGCCGTGGGCAAGACGGAAGAAGCCGTGGATCGCGACCGTCTGGCCATCCATTTCGGCCCCCACGTCGCCGCCGTCGACGGCACCCCGTCGCCGACCTACGACGAGGCCCAGATGAGCGCCTATATGAAGAACGCCGAGATCGACATCACCGTCCACGTCGGCTCGGGCCGGGCCTCGGCCACCGTCTGGACCTGCGACCTGACCAAACGCTACATCGAGATCAACGGGGACTATCGCTCCTGATATGTCGCGCATCAGCTCCTTTCTCAAAGACGCCGGACGGTTCGGCCTGCGCGCCGCCTTTCAGGCCGTGACCGCCCGTTATGCGACCGCGCCCGCCGTCATCGATCTGCCGCGCTTCGGCCGGTTCCACGTCCGGGGCCGCGACAGCGACATCGCTACCCTGCGTCAGGTATTCGGCGAGCAGGAATACCGCCTCAAGATCCCGGCCATCGAGGCCAGACTGGAACAGCGGTATCGCCAGATGCTGGCCGCCGGTCAGGTTCCGGTCATCATCGACGCCGGAGCCAATGTCGGCGCCGCCGCGCGCTGGTTCCATCTGGCCTTCCCCGAAGCTCGCGTCATCGCGGTCGAGCCCGACGCCGCCAACGCCGCCATGCTGCGGCTGAACACCGAGGCCTTCGCCGCCATCTCGGTGGCCGAGGCCGCCATCGGCGACGAGGCGGGCTTTGTCTCCCTGATCCCCGCCGACGCCGCCTGGGGCATCCGCACCGAACGCGCCGAGACCGGTCTGGCCATCGTCACCATTCCCGAACTGGTCTCTAGCGTCGAAAACGGCGTCCTCTTCCTGGCCAAGATCGACATCGAAGGCTTTGAGGAAGACCTGTTCGCCAGTGCGACCGACTGGGTGGACGAGGCCTTTTGCGTCATTGTCGAGCCGCACGACTGGATGCTGCCGAACCAGCATACCAGCCGCACCTTCCAGCGCGTCATGGGCCAGCGCGACTTCCAGGTGCTGATCCAGGGCGAGAACCTGCTCTACGTCCGGCCGGCCGCAGCATGACCGAGGCCGTCCCGACCATCCTGGTCGTCGCCGTCGCCCTGATCGACCCCGACGGCCGTGTCCTGATCGCCAAGCGGCCCGAGGGCAAGCAGTTGGCGGGAATGTGGGAGTTTCCCGGCGGCAAGGTCGAGCCGGGCGAACGGCCCGAACAGGCCCTGATCCGCGAGCTGAAGGAAGAGCTGGGCATCGATGTGAACGAGGCCTGCCTGGCGCCCTTCGTCTTCGCCAGCCACGCCTACGAGAGCTTCCACCTGCTGATGCCGCTCTACCTGTGCCGTCGCTGGTCCGGCGTGGTCACGGCGAAGGAACACGCCGGGCTGGCCTGGGTGAAGCCGAACAAGCTGTCCGACTATCCCATGCCGCCCGCCGACGAACCCCTGGTCGCCTGGCTGCGCGACCTGCTCTGACTATTCGCCCGTCTGTTCCCGAACACCGAGCGCGTCGGCCAGCCGCGTCCGGGCCGAGCCGCGCCGGGCCGGCTTTTGCTGGCTTTCGTGCGGCGCCCACCCGGCGAGATGAACCATCTCGAAGGTCGCCGGGATGCGCCCGTCCGCCTCCGCGTGACGCTCGGCGTAGAGTTGGGCTGCGCGGGCCAGCACCGCTCGGCTCAGCGGCCTGATCGGCCCGGCCAGGACATTGGTCTCGCCCATGGCGCGCAGGTCGCGCATCAGGGCGAAGGGATCGGCATAGCGCACGGTCACCCGGTCCACGTCGCTGACCGGCAGGGCGAAACCGGCCCGCTGCAGCAGACCCGCCCCGTCGAAACCGTCGGCGAAGGGCGAAATCCGCGCCTGCGCCCCGCCGTTGACCTCCAGTTCGGCCTCGGTCAGCACCCCGCGCAGTTCCTTCAGCGTCGCCGCGCCGAACAGGCTGGCGACGAACAGGCCGTCGGGCCTCAGGGCGCGGCGGATCTGGCTGAGCGCGCCCGGCAGGTCGTTGGCCCAGTGCAGGCCCAGCAGGTTGACGATCAGGTCGGCGGACTGATCTTCCAACCCCAGAGACCCAGCCCCCGGTGCGGCGCGCTCGGAAACCGAGCCCACGGCGCGGACCTCGGCCACCCGCTCGCGCGCCGAGCTGTCGGCCACCGCCTGCGCAAACACGCCCGGATGGGGCGACAGGTCGACGGGGGCCTGAAACTCGCGCAGGATCACCTCCAGACTGTTCACCGCATTCTCGGCGGCGCGCAGGTGCAGGAAGTCGGCGTCAGGGAAACGTCGGGCGGCGCGGCTCAGGCGCGCGGCTCGGCGGGCGGCGTCGAAGATGATCGGGGGACCGGAGGAGGGGGCGCTCATGTCGGTTCAGGATGGGGGCTGGAAGGGTCGATTAAAAGGCGTGACGGCGCCTATAGCATCCCGCACGCGCGATGCGGGGCGCGGACTGCTGGATATTCTGCTGCCGCCCATGGCCCACGACAGCCGGGAAGCCACTGCCTCGGCGGGCCTGTCGCCCGACGCCTGGAGCCGGGTGGTCTTCCTCGAAGCCCCCGTCTGCGACGGCTGCGGCGCGGCCTTTGAATACGACGGCGGCGACTTCGCCTCCGACCGCTGCCTCGCCTGTCAGGTTCAGCCCTACGCCTTCGCCCGCGCTCGCGCGGCCTGCGTCTATGACGAGGCCTCGCGCGGCCTGATCCTCAAATTCAAGCATGGCGACCAGCAGCAGTTCGCCCCCCTTTTCGCCCGTTGGATCGCGCGGTCCGGTGTCGATCTGGTGGCCGAGGCGGACGCCGTGGTCCCGGTGCCGCTGCACCGTTCCCGCCTGCTGGCGCGCCGGTTCAATCAGGCCGCCGAAATCGCCCGGCCTCTCGCTCGCACCGCCGGACTGGATTACCTGCCTGACGCCCTGATTCGCGCCAGGCCTACCGCCAGCCAGGGGGGCAAGTCGGCGCGCGGACGACGGATGAACGTGAAAAGGGCCTTCGTCGTCACCGAGCCCGGCCGGCGTCGGATCAAGGGACGACGCATCCTGCTGATCGACGACGTCCTGACCACAGGCGCCACGGCCGAGGCCTGCGCGCGGGTTCTGATAGAGGCCGGAGCCCGCGCCGTGGACCTGGCCGTCATCGCGAGGGTGCGAACCGCGCGCGAACCGCCTAAGTAGGGGGCCAGCCTGCAGTTCAAGGAGTTCCTGAGTTGGCCGAAGTCGTCATCTACACCAAGCCCGGTTGCCCCTATTGCGTCGCCGCCATGGGCCTGCTGACCCGCAAGGGCGCTGAGTTCACAGAGATCGTCGCCTCGAACGACCCTGAAAAGAAGGCCGAGATGGTCGCGCGCTCGGGCGGCAAGGCCACCTTCCCGCAGATCTTCATCAACGGCCAGCATGTCGGCGGCTCGGACGACATCCACGCCCTGGACCGTCGTGGCGGTCTGGACCCCCTGCTGGCGGCTTGATGAACGAGCGGCTTGATGTTGCGCTGATCCAGACGCGGACGCCGGCGACGGCGGCTGCGGGGCTGGCTCATGTCGAGCCGCTGATCCGCGAGGCGGCGGGGGGCGGCGCCCGGCTGATCCTGACGCCCGAGGGGACCAACTTCCTCGAGCAGCGCCGGCCCTTCCGCGACGCCGCCATTTCGGCCGAGGAGGCTGACGTCGCCGTTCTCGGCCTGCGCGCTCTGGCGGCGCAACTGGGCGTCTGGCTGCTGATCGGTTCGGCCATCGTGCGCTCGGACGCGCCCGGCGACGCCCGTGCAGCCAACCGCTCCCTGCTGATCGACCCGACCGGGGCGATCACCGCCCGCTATGACAAGCTGCATGTCTTCGACGTCGATCTGGCCAATGGCGAGACCTATCGTGAAAGCGCCTCGGTGCGGCCCGGCGAGGCGGCGCGCCTGGCGGACACACCCTGGGGCGGTCTGGGCCTGACCATCTGTTACGACGTCCGCTTCCCGCACCTGCATCGCCAGCTGGCCCAGGCCGGGGCGGCCATGATCGCCGTGCCCGCCGCCTTCACCCGCCCGACCGGCGAGGCCCACTGGGAGACCTTGTTGCGCGCCCGCGCCATCGAGACGGGCGCCTTCGTCCTGGCCCCGGCCCAGGGCGGGACGCACGAGGATGGTCGCCAGACATGGGGCCGCTCCCTGATCGTCGGCCCCTGGGGCGAGGTCATTGCCCGCGCCGATCACGACGAACCCGGCGTCCTGCACGCCTCGCTGGACCTGAGCGCCGTGGAGCGAGCGCGGGCCTCGATCCCGGCCCTGCGCCACGACCGCGAATTCGATCCGCCGCAATGATCCGCTACGCCCTGTCCTGCGACCACGACCACGGTTTCGAGGTCTGGTTCGCCTCTTCAACCGACTATGACGATCAGGCCGCGCGCGGTCTGGTCGAATGCCCCTTCTGCGCCTCGACCGCCATCCGCAAGCAGGTCATGGCCCCCTCCGTCGCGGGCACGAAGAAGACCGCCCCGTCGCCGGACGCCATGAAGCAGATGCACTCGATGATGATGCAGGCGGCGCGCGAGGTGCGCGACCATGTCGAGCAGAATTTCGACTATGTCGGCGACGCCTTCGCCCGCGAGGCCCGCGACATCCACGAGGGGCGCTCCGAGAAGCGCGAAATTTATGGCGAGGCCACCCCCGCCGAGGTGAAGAAGCTGAAGGACGACGGCGTGCCCTGCGCGCCCCTGCCCAGCCTGCCGCCCGATACCAAGAAGGCGAACTGATGACTGAACTGAACTGGCGATCCATGACGCCCGGCGATATCGACGGCGTCGTCGCGGTCGCCCGCCTGTCCTTCCCCGACCATTTCGAGGCGCGCGAGTGCTTCGCCGAGCGTCAGGCTCTGGCGCCCGAGGGCTGCTTCGTCCTGTCCGACAAAGCCGGAACCGTCATGGGCTATCTGATGGCCTATCCCTGGAAGCGCGACAGCGCCCCGCCGCTGGACAGCCTGATCGGCGCCGTTCCGCGCGACGCCGAGGTCATCTATCTTCACGATCTGGCGGTTCACCCCAAGACGCGCGGCGGCGGCCACACCCGCGCCATCGTCGAGCGTCTGGCGGAACAGGCCCGGGCGGCGGGCTGGCGAGAGATCGCCCTGGTCGCCGTCAACGCGGCGACCGCCTTCTGGGAGCGCCACGGCTTCGTCGTTCAGAACCCGCCCGGCATGGCCGAGAAGCTGGCCAGCTACGGCGGCGACGCCCGGTACATGATCCGCACCCTCTGACGGAACCCATGCCGGGGTTGAGGTCTTTCGGACCCCATGACCCTCAAGCGCACCCTTCCCCTCGTTCTGCTGGCCGGCGTCGCGGTCGCCCTCGGCGCCTGTGCCACCCTGCAACGCGGGCCGGTCGGCAACGCCGCCGTGCCGCAGCCCGCCAAGCCGGTGGAGTTGAACCGATACCTCGGCCGCTGGTACGAACTGGCCCGCTACGAGGCCGGTTTCCAGAAGGACTGCGAGGCGGTGACCGCTGACTACAGTCTGCGCGACGACGGCCTGATAGGCGTGCTGAACCGCTGCCGTCAGGGCGCGGTCGATGGCCCCGTGAAACAGGCGGAGGCCCGCGCCAGGATCGTCGAGGGCAGCGGCAACGCCAAGCTGAAGGTCTCCTTCTTCGGGCCCTTCTACGTCGGCGACTACTGGGTGCTGGACCACGCCGACGACTACAGCTGGTCCATCGTCGGCGAGCCCTCGGGCCGCTATCTCTGGATCCTCAGCCGCGAGGCCAGACCGGGGGCGGAGACCGTCCAGGCCCTGCGCAATCGGGTTCAGCCCCTGGGCTATGACCTGTCTTTGCTGCGCGAGACGCAGCAGCCGGGCTAGGCGAAGCGCGACAGGACGAAGGCGACCCGCTCGGCCACGGGCGCTTTCGGCAACCCGACCAATTCGTAGCCGAAACGCGGATAGACCTCGGCCATGGCGTCGAAGGTGCGCTGCGCCTCGTCCAGATCCTGTTTGCGCTCGGTGTCCGTGGTGAAGATCTCGGGCCAGACCGGGGCGATGAAGACGCGCCGGTCATAGCGGACGTCGCGCGTCGCCCGCTCGACATGGGGCGGAACCGGAAGACCGCACAGGGTCAGGTAGCCGATCACGTCGGGGACGCCGCGATCGAAGAAGATCGGACCAGTCGCTGTTCCCGCGCGTGCGTGGGCGTCCAGATCGCGGTCCAGCATCAGTTCGGCGAACAGCGCGCGGTTGCGCCACGGCAGGGCTTGTCCGTCGATGGCCTGCTGGCGACGGATGACGGCGCGCCCCGCCTCGGGCGAGGTCGCATGACCCGCCGCCGCCAGCGCCTCGATCAGGCTGGTCTTGCCCGAGCCGGGGCCGCCGGTGACGAGGATGCGCCGCAGCGCTGTCATGCGTCCCGTGTCGCCATCATCATGTAGTTGATGCCCACGTCGTCGCCCTCGCTCCAGCGATCGTTGAGCGGGTCATAGGCCAGACCATAGGGGCCGGTGACGGTCAGGGGCTCGCCGTCCAGCATGGCGCGCAGCTCCTCGGGCTTGAGGAACTGGCGCCAGTCGTGGGTGCCGGCGGGGACCCAGCGCAGCAGGTATTCGGCGGCGACCTTGCCCAGCAGCAGGCCCTTCAGCGTGCGGTTCAGGGTGGCGACGATCATCAACCCGCCCGGCTTGATCAGTTTCGAGCAGGCGCGGACGAAGGCTTCGGGATCGGCGACGTGTTCGATCACTTCCATGGTCAGGACCACGTCGAAGGGACCCGCGCCTGCTTCCACCATCTGCTCGACGGTGGCGGCGCGGTAGGCGATGTCGAGGCCGACCTGTTCGGCGTGGGCGCGGGCCGTGCCGATGTTCTCGGACGAGGCGTCCAGGGCTGTGACGTCGAAGCCCATGCGCCGCATCGGCTCGGCGATCAGCCCGCCGCCGCAGCCGACGTCGATCAGGCTGAGACCGGCAAAGGGCGCGCGCGTCCGCACGTCGCGCCCGAAATGGTCGGCGGCGCGGTCGCGGACGAATTTCAGCCGCGCCGGATTGAAGCGGTGCAGGGGCGCGAACGGCCCTTTCGGGTCCCACCACTCCGCCGCCTGGGCCGAGAAACGGGCCACATCGGCAGGATCGATGCTGGGCCCCTCGGCACGATCGGTTGCAAAGGGTGAAAAACCCTCTTCGCTTTGGGGTTTGCGCGGCTCAAGGCTGTCGTTAGAAGCGGACATGGCCGCAGGCATGAACCGCCTTGGCCGCCCATGCAAGCAGGGGACGAAACGCCACGATGACGCGGCCCGAAACGACACGACTGGTGATGAAGTTCGGGGGGACCTCCATGGGGGACCTCGAGCGTATTCGTCGTGCGGCGCGAATTATCGCCGCCGAGGCCGCCAAGGGCAAACAGATCGCCGTGGTGGTGTCCGCCATGGCCGGCAAGACCAATGAGCTGGTGGCCTGGACCGACGGCGCCGGACCGGCGGCCGCGGGCCTGCCTCTGTCTGACGACGAATACGACGTGGTGGTCGCTTCGGGCGAGCAGGTGACGTCGGGCCTGCTGGCCCTGACCCTGCGCAACATGGGCCTGAACGCGCGCAGCTGGATGGGCTGGCAGATCCCGATCTTGACCGACGACGCCCACGGCCGCGCCCGCATCGAGGACGTGCCGGGCGATGTTCTGGGCGCCGCCGTCGACAGCGGCCAGATCGCCATTGTCCCCGGCTTCCAGGGCGTCACCCGCGACGGCCGCATCACGACCTTGGGCCGTGGCGGTTCCGACACCTCGGCGGTGGCGGTGGCCGCAGCCCTCGGCGCCCCGTGCGACATCTACACCGACGTGGACGGCGTCTATACGACCGACCCCCGCATCGAGAGCCGCGCGCGGCGCCTGGAAAAGGTCTCCTACGAGGAGATGCTGGAAATGGCCTCGCTGGGGGCCAAGGTGCTGCAGACCCGCTCGGTTGAACTGGCCATGGCCAAGCAGGTCCCGGTTCGGGTCCTGTCCAGCTTCATCGAGCCGGATGAAAATGGAAATCTGCCGGAAAACGCCGGCACCCTGATTTGTGATGAGGATGAGATCGTGGAAAAGCGCATCGTTTCCGGCGTGACCATGAGCCGGGACGAAGCCCGGATCACGCTGCTGGGTCTGGCGGACCGCACCGACGCCCCCGCCGACGTCTTCACGCGTCTGGCCGAGGCCAACGTCAATGTCGACATGATCGTGCAGAGCCAGGCCCGCACCGAGGGCGCGGTGAACCTGACCTTCACGACCGGTCGTCGCGACGCCCAGCGCGCGGCCGAGATGATGACCGCCGCCAAGGCCGAGCTCGGCTTTGAAGAGCTGCGCATCGACGCCGACGTGGCCAAGATCTCGGTCATCGGCGTGGGCATGCGCAGCCATGCGGGCGTGGCCCAAACCATGTTCCGGGCCTTGGCCGACAAGGGCGTCAAGTTCCAGGCCATCTCGACCTCCGAGATCAAGATCAGCGTGCTGATCGAGGACGCCTATTCCGAACTGGCCGTGCGGGCGCTGCATGCGGCTTACGGACTCGACGCGCTATAGAATGAACACGAGGGCCGTCCTATCTGATCGATAGACGGCAAGGCGGGAGGCGACATGGTGAAGGGCGGATTGACGACGAGGGGGCCTCGCAACCTCCTGCGCCAGATCCGCGAAGCCATGGCCGGCGGCGGCCCGGCGCAGGACCGGCTGGACATGGTGGTGCGCGTCATCGCCCAGTCCATGGTCGCCGAGGTCTGCTCCATCTATCTGCGCCGCGCCTCGGGCGAGCTGGAACTGTTCGCCACGCAAGGTCTGAACCCCGAGGCCGTGCACAACACCCGGCTGCGCCCCGGCGAGGGTCTGGTCGGCGAGGTGGCCCGGCTGGCCCAGCCGATCAGCCTGTCGGACGCCCCGTCCCACCCCAGCTTCTCCTATCGCCCGGAAACCGGCGAAGATCCCTTCCACGCCTTCCTCGGCGCGCCCCTGCTGCGCGGCGGCCGGGCCATCGGCGTCCTGGTCGTCCAGAACCGCGCCGCCCGTCGCTATGACGAGGAAGAGGTCGAGGACATCCAGACCATCGCCATGGTCCTGGCCGAGACGGTCGCCTCGGGCGAACTTCTGGCCCAGGACGAACTGCGCGACGTCGAGGTGGCCCCGCATCGCCCCGAACGGCTGAAGGGCCAGAAGTTCGCTGAAGGCCTGGCCTACGGCGTCGTGGTCCAGCACGAAGCGCCTCTGGCGCCTGAACAGCTGCTGTCCGACGACCCGACCGCCGAGGAAAAACGGCTGGCCGAGGCCCTGTCGGCGCTCAAGGCCGGCATCGACGTCATGCTGGAAGGCGGCCAGACCAAGCTGGGCGGCACCTCGTTCGAGGTGCTGGAAACCTATCGCATGTTCGCCGACGACCGGGGCTGGAACCGCTCGCTGGAAGAGGCGGTGCGCTCCGGCCTGACCGCCGAGGCCGCCGTCGACCGCGTCCGCAACGAACACCGCGCCCGCTTCGCCAAGGCCCGCGACCCCTATATTCGCGAACGCCTGCACGACTTCGAGGACCTGGCCAACCGACTGCTACGGGTGCTGGCGGGCGACAACCCCGGCCACCGCGACCTGCCCGACGACGCCATTCTGGTGGCCAGAAACCTCGGCCCCGCCGACCTGCTGGAATATCCGCGGCACAAGCTGCGCGGCCTCTTGCTTGAAGAAGGCTCTGCCGCCAGCCACGCCGCCATCGTCGCCCGCGCCTTGCAAATCCCCTGCGTCGGGCGTCTGCAAGGCCTCCGCGACCGCCTGTCGGAGGGCGATCAGGTCATCGTCGACGGCGAGACGGGCGAGGCCTACCTGCGTCCGCGCCCCGACATGCTGGCGGCGGTCCAGACCCGCATGGCCGTGCGCGCACAGCGCCGCGCCGAGTTCGACCTGCTGCGCGACACCCCCGCCATCACCAAGGACGGCACGCGCATCACCGTCCTGACCAACGCCGGTCTGGCGGTCGATCTGGAAAATCTGGACGCGACGGGGGCCGAGGGCATCGGCCTGTTCCGCACCGAGTTCCAGTTCATGGTCTCGGACGAGCTGCCGCGTCTGGACGCCCAGACGGCCTTGTACAAGCTGGTGCTGGACGCGGCGGGCGACCGGCCCGTCACCTTCCGCACGCTCGATATCGGCGGCGACAAGGTCCTGCCCTATCTCGACAATGAGCGCGAAGAGAACCCGGCCCTGGGCCGTCGCGCCATCCGCCTGGGCCTCGACCGTCCGGCCCTGCTGCGGATGCAGGTGCGCGCCCTTCTGGCCGCCGCTGCCGGGCGCGAGCTGCGCGTCATGTTCCCGATGATCGCCACGGTGGACGAGTTCCGCGCCGCGCGCGAACTGGTCGATGTCGAATGCGACTGGGCGCGGCGTCGCGGGCGGCCCCTGCCGTCCCTGCTGCGGGTCGGGGCCATGGTCGAATGTCCCAGCCTGCTGTGGCACCTGGACGCCCTGCTGCCGCTGACCGACTTCGTCTCCATCGGCACCAACGACCTGTTGCAGTATATGTTCGCCGCGGATCGGACCAATCCCCTGGTCTCGGACCGCTATGATCCCCTGTCGCCCCCGGCCCTGCGCGCCCTGGCCGAAATCCAGCAGAAGTGCGCCGACAGCGCCACGCCGGTCTCGGTCTGCGGCGAGCTGGCCGGTCGTCCGCTGGAAGCCTTCGCCCTGATCACCCTGGGCTACACCCGTCTGTCCGCCCCGGCGGGCGGGGTGGGGCCGGTCAAGCGGATGATCCTGTCGGCGGACCTGCCCGCCGCCCGTCGCGGCATGAACGTCCTGCTCGGCTCCTCGGCCGGATCGGTGCGCGGCGAGATCGAGTCCCTGGCGCGCAAGCTGAACGTCATCGTCTGATCCAAGCGGGGCCGCTTTCCCGCGTTGCCCGCAGCACAGGCCTCGTCTAAGCGAGGGGGAGGGCGCGTTCGCGTCCGCACCAACGGAACCCCGCATGGACCAGGATCGGCAAGACGCGCCGTCCCTCGAGGACGCCGAGACGCTGGGCGAGGCCCTGCGCGCGGCCCGTCTCGTCTCGGGCCGCTCCATGGCCCAGCTGTCGACCATGACGCGGGTGCATCCGCGCTATCTGACGGCGCTGGAGCAGAACGAGTTCTCGGTCCTGCCGTCGCGCATCTTCTCCATGGGCTATGTGCGGGCCTATGCGGGCGCGCTGGGTCTGGACGAACTGACCGCCGTCGAGCGCTTCAAGCGCGAGTTCCCGGAAGCCGCGGTGCCGCTTCAGGCCCCGACCGGCGCCGCCCTGCAACAGGTGCGCCGCACCTCGCCCAAGGTTCTGGCCGCCCTGGGCGTGCTGATCCTGGCCGTCGTCGGCTGGAACGTCTTCCAGCGCGTGGTCCGCATCGAGCCGCCCCATCCCTCCGACCTGGTCGCCGTGCCCAAGGACTGGGCCAAGGCGGCCGACGCCGAGGTCGATAAGGCCCTGTATCTGGGCGCGCCGCGCGCCGCCCCGCCGGATCAGACCACCCCGGCCCTCTACATCACGCCCGGTCTTGAGGCACAGCTGACGGGCGTCGACCCGGACGATCCCAACGCCGTCGTGGCCCCGTCGCCCCCGGTCCAGGCGGCCTTCAACCCGCGCGGGGCGGTCTACGGCGCCCCGGCCATCACCTCCCAGGTCATCCTTCAGGCCAAGAAGCCCGCGACCCTGGTCGTGCGTCAGGGCGACGGCCGCATCCTGTTCGCGCGCCAGCTGGCGGCGGGCGAGGCCTGGCGCGCGCCGCCCAATGTCTCGGCCACGGTGGACGTGTCGGACCCGACGGCCTTCGACGTCTATCTGAACGGCGAGCACAGCGGGGCCTTGCCGGCGCCCGCATCGCCGCTGGGTCAGCTGAACGCCCGCGCCCAGGCCGCCGCCCGCCAGTCCGAGGCCCGCGCCGCCGCCGCCGCGGAGGCCCAGACCCGCGCCCGCGCCGCTCAGGCCGCCGCCGCCCTCGCGGCTGCGCCCGCGCCGGTCGTCCCGGCGCCCGCCGCCCAGGCGCCGCCGCCCGCGAGATGAATCGTCGCGGACCGCGACTGATGTCGTGGTTTTGCCGTCCTTCCTCGCCTATGTTCCGCCTGACATGAGCAGTTCCGAACTCGGCCACATCCGTCCCTGGCGCCACATCGAGCGCCGCAAGAGCCGCCAGATCATGGTCGGCTCGGTTCCGGTCGGCGGCGACGCCCCGATCAGCGTCCAGTCGATGACCAATACCCCGACGACCGACGCGGCGGCGACGCTGGAACAGATCCGTCAGCTGGAAGAGGCTGGGGCCGACATCGTCCGCGTCTCCTGCCCCGACGAGGAGTCGACGGCGGCCTTCAGGACCATCGCCCGCGAGGCCCGCGTGCCGCTCGTGGCCGACATCCACTTCCACTACAAACGCGGCGTCGAAGCGGCCCAGGCGGGCGCCGCCTGCCTGCGCATCAACCCCGGCAACATCGGCTCCATCGACCGGGTCAAGGAGGTCGTCCAGGCCGCCCGCGACCACGGCTGCTCCATGCGCATCGGGGTCAACGCCGGGTCGCTGGAGAGGGAATTGCTGGAAAAATATGGCGAGCCCTGTCCCGACGCCATGGTCGAGAGCGCCCTGAACCACGCCCGTATCCTGCAAGACCTGGACTTCCACGAGTTCAAGATTTCGGTGAAGGCGTCCGATCCCTTCCTGACGGTCGCCGCCTATCAGCAGCTGGCCGAGGCCATCGACTGCCCCCTGCACCTCGGCGTGACAGAGGCCGGGCCTTTGCGCACCGGCACCATCAAGTCGGCCATCGGCATGGGCAACATGCTGTGGGCCGGGATCGGCGACACCATCCGCGTGTCGCTCGCCGCCGATCCGGTGGAAGAGATCAAGGTCGGCTTCGACATCCTGAAATCCCTGGGTCTGCGCCATCGGGGGGTCAACATCATCGCCTGTCCGTCCTGCGCGCGTCAGGGCTTCAACGTCATCGAGACGGTGGCCATTCTGGAAGAGAAGCTGGCCCACGTCTCGACGGCCATGTCGCTGTCCATCATCGGCTGCGTCGTCAACGGCCCCGGCGAGGCCCTCTACACCGACGTCGGCTTCACCGGCGGCGGCAAGGGCGCGGGCATGGTCTATCTGAATGGCAAGATCGCCGGCAAACAGGCCAATGACGGCATGATCGACCACATCGTCGAACTGGTCGAACAGAAGGCCGCCGAACTGGACGCCGCCCGCGCGGTCGCCGCCTCCGCTGCTGCTCTCAACGCCGCCGAGTAACCATGAAACTCTACATCACCGTCCCGTCGCCATTCTCCCGCAAGGTCCGCATCGTCGCCCATGAAAAGGGCCTGGCTGACCGCATTGAGGAGATCGCGGTCGATCCCTACGCCAATGCGCCGGAACTGCTGGCGACCAATCCGGTGGTGCAGGTGCCGACCCTGATCGCCGAGGACGGCCTGCCGCTGACCGACAGTCCGGTGATCGCCGAATATCTGGACATGATCGGTTCCGGGCCGCGCCTGCTGCCCGCCGACGGCGCCGAGCGCCTGCGGGTCAAACGTCTTGAGACCCTGGCCAACGCCACGCTCGAAATGGGCGTCAAGCTGGTGCTGGAGAAACGCCGTCCCGAGACTGAGCGCTCGCCGTCGTGGATGGACCGCTGGACCTTCAACATGGGCCGGTCGCTGGACGCGCTCGAAGCCGCCGCCCCGTCCGCCGAGGATTTCAACATGGGCGTGCTCAGCGCCGGCATCACCGTCAGCTGGGTCAGCTTCCGCCACCCTGACTACGACTGGAAGACGGGCCGCCCCAACCTCGTGACGCTTCAGGCCGCGCTGGAGCGGCGCCCCAGCTTCCAGGCCACCACGCCGGTCTGAGGTTCGACGAAATGTGTCATGTCGGTCACGCGTCTGTGATTGACGAACGAACATTGTGATGCGACCTTGAGGGCAGGTCCGCCGGGGGGGCAGGACCGTTTCCTTCCAGGGATCATCATGATTTCCAAACGTCATGCACGCTTCGCCGTGCAAGCTCTGACGCTCGCCGGATTGAGCCTCAGCCTGCCGGCTTGCGCCACGATCACGCGCGGTACGACCCAGCCGTTCACCGTCGAGAGCAGCCCGCCCGGCGCCCGCGCCTCGACCTCGAACGGCTTCCAGTGCGAAGCCACGCCCTGCACCTTCCGCATGCCGCGCAAGGACGCCTTCACCGTGACCATCTCGCGCGATGGCTATGCCGAGCAGACCCACTCCATCGAGAGCAAGATGTCGGGCGGCGGCGGCGCGGCCCTGGCCGGCAACGTCCTGGTCGGCGGCCTGATCGGCGCCGGCGTGGACGCTACCTCGGGCGCTCTGAACGACCTGACGCCCAACCCTCTCGTGGTCACGCTCGAACCCGCCGTGGCTGCGACCAAGCCCGCCGCCGTCGCTTCGCAGGCCCAGCCGTGAGCCGCGCCGTCATGATCCGTCGCGCCGCTGTCGTCGCCGTCTCGCTCGGCCTGCTGTCGCTGGGCGCCTGCGCCTCGGCCGCGCGGCCCGACGCCATGACCGTCCTGCCCTCGACCGTCGCCGCCGCCAAGGCCGGCGACGTCGGCTATCAGGCGGTCAAGATCGTCAACGTCTCGGGCGGCACGGAAACCAATCCGCTCTTGTGGTCCGAGGTCGCCAGCGGCGACTTCCGCCTGGCGCTGGAAAACTCGCTTAAAGCGAGCGGCTATCTGGGCGCGACCGACGCCGCCCCCTTGTCGCTGACGGCGGCCATGATGGAGCTGAAGCAGCCGATGGCGGGTCTCGACATGTCGGTGACCAGCCGCGTTCGCTACACGGTGGTCGACGCCTCGGGCCGGATGGTCTTTGACGACACGGTCGCCGCCACCGGCACGGCCAAGATGGGCGAGGCCCTGATCGGCACGGAACGTCTGCGCCTGGCGAATGAGTACGCCATCCGCGAGAACATCAAGGCCTTCATCGAACGCTTCCGCACGCACACCGCGCGCTGATCCGAGCGGCAGACCTGAAGGGGGCGGGGCGGGCGCAGGCCGGTCCCGCCCTTTGTCTATCGACCGAACAGTCCCGCCAGTTGCAGGCCCTGGAAACCGGCCAGGAAGATCAGCAGGAAACCAACCGCATAGGCCAGCACCTTCCGCGGCACCTTCTTGACGATCAGCCCGGCGAAGGGCGCGGCGATCAGGCCGCCGACCACCAGTCCGCCGACGGCGGCGGCATGGTTTTCCAGCGCGCCCGCCTCTTCCCAGTGGCCCGTGACTATGGCCCAGACGAAGGTGGCGGACACGGCGACCGTCAGGAAGAACTCGGCGGTGTTGACCGTGCCGATGGCCTTGCGCGGATCATGCCCGGCGCCGACCATGGTTGAGGACACCGTAGGGCCCCAGCCGCCTCCGCCGATGGCGTCGAGGAAGCCGCCGACCACGCCGATCGGGGCGGTGATCCAGACGGGCAGGTGGCGATGCGGAATGTCATGCCCGGCTCGCCACAGTATCCAGACCCCGATCATGGCCAGATAGGCGATGATGAAGGGCTTGATGACATCGCCGTCGATCCCGGTCAGGACATAGGCCCCCAGCACCCCGCCGATGACGCCGGCGATGGCCAGGGGCAGGAACAGCCGCCACTCCACATTCCTGTGCCAGGCATGGCTGCCCGCCGAGGCGGCGGTGGTGAAGACCTCCGCCGCATGGACGCTGGCCGAGGCCATGGCCGGGGGCACGCCGAGCGCCAGCAGCACCGAGGACGAGATCACGCCATAGGCCATGCCCAGGGCGCCATCGACCGCCTGGGCCAGAACGCCCACCAGAAGAAACAGGAAAAAGGTGTCCATTCAGCCCTCTGGGCCGCATCGGGCGGCCCCTTGACGGCATCAGACGCATCGGGCGGCCCGCTTGGCAATGGTCTAAACAGCGCGCCGCGTCAGCGTTGGGGCTCCAGTCGCGCCAGGGCGTCCAGCACGTCGCGCCCGGTATAGGGTTTGATGACCATAGCGGCGGCCAGTTCGGCGTTGGCGGCGGCGGCGCTGACGTCGCCCGACAGGAAGATCACCGGCACGCCCCAGCGCGCCTTCAGGCTGCGGGCCAGATCGACGCCGGTCGCCTCGCCCGACAGGTTGATGTCCAGCAGGGCCACGTCGAGCGGATGCAGGGCGGTCGCGGCCTCGGCGGCCTCGGCGCTGTGGAAGGGCCCGACCACGCGGTGTCCGGCGGCGTCCAGGGCCTCGGTCAGTGCGACGGCGGCCTCGGCGTCGTCCTCGACCAGAAGGACGGTGAGTGGCGCGACCTCGGGGGCGGCGTCGGGCGTTTCCGCCGGCGCCTGACGCACCAGGACGGCGCGCACAGCGGGCCACAGCTCGACCGCGGGCCGTTCGGCGTCCAGGTCGAAGATCTTGGCCAGGGCCTTCAGCTCGGTCTCGGCCTCTGTGGAAACCGTGGCGTCCGGCTGCTCCAGCAAGCCGTCGTAGAGGGCGCAAAGCCGCGCCACATTGGCGTCTGCGCCAGCGGTCGAACCCGCGTTTCCATCGAACATGCCTGTCTCCTGTCAGTTTCAGCCCCGGTGGAGCTAGGGGGTTTGCAGGTGCGAAGAAACCGTCCTGACAGGCTTGTGACGGCTGTTCACAATCACTCCATCTGGGCGTGTTCCGGCCTTTTCATCGACAGCGGGCAGTCCGGGGGGTAAGGCTCCGCGCTCAATTTTTCCTTCAGAGGACGCTCCCTTGCGACTGCCCCAGGCCCGGCTCGATCAGGTGCTCGACCGCTTCCACCAGGTGGAGGCGCGCATGGGCGCGGCCTCGGACGGCGCCGAGATCGTGCGCTTGTCGAAAGAGTACGCCGAGCTGAAGCCGGTGGCCGACGCCGTTCAGACCCTGGCCCGCGCCCGCGCCGAGGTCGAGGACCTGCAGGCCATGGCCTCGGACCCCGAAATGGCCGCCATGGCCGCCGACGAACTGGACGCCCTGAACACGCGCCTGCCTGAGCTGGAGCGCGAGGTCGCCCTGTTGCTGGCCCCGCGCGACGCCGATGAAAACGCCTCGGCCGTGCTGGAAGTGCGCGCCGGCACCGGCGGGGACGAGGCGGCCATCTTCGCCGGCGACCTGTTCCGCATGTATTCGCGCTACGCCCAGTCGCGCGGCTGGCGGGTCGAGGTCGACAGCCTGACCGAGGGCGACGCGGGCGGCTTCAAGGAAATCATCGCCACCGTCACCGGCGATGGCGTCTTCGGCCGGCTGAAGTTCGAGAGCGGCGTCCACCGGGTCCAGCGCGTGCCGGCGACCGAGTCGCAAGGCCGCATCCACACCTCAGCGGCGACCGTCGCCGTCCTGCCCGAGGTCGAGGACGTCGAGATCGAGATCCACGACAAGGACATCCGCATCGACACCTATCGGTCGTCGGGCAGCGGCGGCCAGCACGTCAACACGACCGATTCGGCCGTGCGCATCACCCACCTGCCCACCGGCATCATGGTGACGTCGTCGGAGAAGTCCCAGCACGTCAACCGCGACAAGGCGATGAAGAACCTGCGGGTGCGCCTCTACGACATGCAGCGTCAGGCCAAGGACCTGGCGCGCTCGGACACGCGCAAGTCACAGGTCGGCTCGGGCGACCGTTCCGAGCGCATTCGCACCTACAACTACCCGCAAGGCCGGGTCAGCGACCACCGCATCAACCTGACCCTGCACAGCCTGCCCCAGATCATGGAAGGCGACATCGACCCCCTGCTGAACGCCCTGATCGCCGAGGATCAGGCCGCCCGCCTGGCCGACCTGGAAGCCGAGTTCAACTAGAAATCAACGGCGCTTGATACGCCGCTTCAGCACCCTGTCTCCCAAGGCCTCGGCGTATTTCAGGGTGAAGGCGAGCGCCGCAGGATTGCCTCGACGGGGTCCGACGGAATCCGCCATCACCGCGCCGCGCTCGCCGATCGGCAGGGCCGCGCCGGTGGTGGTGTCCAGCGCTGTCTGGTGCTCGATTTCGGCGTTCAGACGGGCGCCCATCAGGATCACCTGAACCGAGAACCAGGTCCACAGCAGGAAACCCATGGCCGCCGCCAGCGGTCCATAGGAATCGGTGCGCACGAAGTGGCTCAGGAACCAGCTGAACAGGAAGGACACCAGCAGACTCAGCGCCGCCGCGAACAGAGCCCCCGGCGTCAGCCAGCGCCAGCGCGCCCGCGCCCGGCACGGCCCTATGCGATAGATCAGGGCGAGCGCCCCGACATAGCCGAGGTAGAGCAGGGGCCAGCGCAGCGGCGCCAGATGCGCCCATTCCTCTTCCAGGCCGAAGAGAGACAGAACCAGAGGCACGCCGACGACCAGGGCCGAACTGAGCAGCACGGCCAGCAGGGCCGTGACCGTCACGCCCATGCACATCAGGTTGTAGGTGATGATATTGCGCCGCTCGACCTCGTGATAGGCGAGGTTCAGGCCGTAAAAGAGGGTCTTCACTCCGCCGTTGGCCGCCATCAGCGACAGGGCCAGGGTCCAGATCAGGGTGAAGGTCAGTTGCCCGGTCGAGCCGCCCGCCAGCCGGGTCATCTCGGCCCCCAGGAACTGGGCGACGTTGGAAGGCAGGACCTCATAGAGGAAGCTCAACTGGTTCCAGGCGTCGGTCGGATCGGCGAACAGACCATAGATGGTCACGAAGGCGCCGAGCGTCGGGAACAGGGCCAGCAGCATGAAGAAGGTCACCCCCCCGGAGACAAAGCCGACCCGGTCGCCGAAATAGCCCATGCCGGTGCGCCAGGCGATGTCGATCCAGCCCTTGCGAGGGATGTGGACCGGATGCCGGGCCAGGCGACCGCGCCCCGGCTCGCGGGCGTCGAAGTCTTCCGGCGTGGGGTCGCGGGGTTCCAGGGGCAGGGGCCGTTTGGGCCGGAGTTCGACGCCGTACTTGTGCCCCTGGGTGTAGAGCAGGTGCGCCGCCGTTGCGCCCGCCGCCAGCCCGGCGGCCGCCGCGCCCAGATAGCGCCAGATCGCGCCGCCGTTCCGGCGCCGCCCGCCCTGACCGGGCGTCCGTTTCAAAAGGTTCTGCATCCCCATCCGCCCCTCAACGGTCACGCTCCGACTGCGTTCCGTCTTGAAATCGCCCGCTGCAAGGGCCAATCAGCGGTCATGTCCGAAAACGCCCCCGCCGCCCCGACCCTGCTCTCCGCCTGGAAGGGCGCGCAAGCCCAGTTGAAAGCCGCCGGGATCGACAGCCCGTCGATCGACGCCCGTCTGCTGCTGGAGGCGTCGACCGGGGTAGGGCGGGTCGATATTCTGAACGATCCCTATCGCGTGCTCGACGCCGACAAGTTCGCCGCCTTCGAGGCCATGGTCGCGCGTCGGCTGAAGCGCGAGCCGGTCTCGCGCATCCTGGGCAAGAAGGGCTTCTGGAAGATCATGCTGAACGTCACCCCTGACGTGCTCAGCCCGCGCCCGGACACCGAGACCCTGTTGGACGTCATCGTCCGCGCCTTCGCGCCGCATCGCGCCTTCGAGATGATCGACCTGGGCACCGGCTCGGGCGCCATCCTTCTGGCGACGCTGGCCGAGCGGGCCGGGGCGCGCGGCGTCGGCACGGACATCTCGACCGAGGCCATCGCCGTGGCGCGCGAGAACGCCGCCAACCTGGACCTCGACGGCCGCTGCACCTTCATTCGCACCGAATGGGCGAGCGGCTTTGCTGACCAGAGCTTTGATCTGGTGGTGTCCAACCCGCCCTATATCCCCACCGGCGACATCCCCGGCCTGGACCCCGAGGTGCGCGAGCACGACCCGCATCTGGCCCTGGACGGCGGTCCTGACGGGCTTCAGCCCTATCGCGACCTTGCCCCCGAGATCGCCCGCATCCTGCGCCCCGAAGGCGTCTTCGCCGTCGAGATCGGCTGGGATCAGGGGGCTCAGGTCAAGGCCCTGTTCGAAGCCGCCGGCTTCACCGGGGTCAAGGTGGTCAAGGACCTGGGCGACCGTGACCGCGTCGTCACCAACGGCCCGGACCCGCGCGTCGATCCCATACCGGAAGCGTGACGGCAGGGCGCGCAGGCCCTGCAATAAAACCCTTGGAAACCGCTTCGCCGCGCGCTAAGTCGTTCTTGTCTCCCACTCATACGCATCCTTTTTCGGGCCGGTTTGCTCGCTCAAGCGCGTCTGGGCCAGTGACGGTCGGGCCGGGTTGGCCCGGCGGACCACAGGGCGACAAACAGTTTTCCGAGCACATCGATACGGGGATTGGCCCCGACCGAACGGAACGACGAACTGGGTCCTGCCCGCCCTCAACCGGCGGCGGCCCGCACCAGCACGGTAAGCTCCGATGAGAGATTTCAAGGGCATGAAGCGTCAGCGCGGACGCAACCGGAAGCCCGGCAGCGGCGGCGGCAACAACGCCAACGCCACCAACCCGAACCGGTCGTGGGATTCGCAAGGCCCCGAGAACATCAAGGTCCGCGGCAACGCCCAGACCGTCTATGAGCGCTATATGCAGCTGGCGCGCGACGCCTCGGCCGCCGGCGACCGGGTGCTGGCCGAGAACTACACCCAGCACGCCGAACACTATTTCCGCGTCCTGCGCGCCCTGCAGCCGCAGCGTCCGGTCAGCGAGATCGCCCAGCGCGAACTGGCCGGTCAGGGCTTCGACATCGACTTCGAAGACGAGTCGGGCGCCCAGGCCGCCGCCATCATCGCCGCGGCCGCCGCCGAGCAGCAGAAGGCCGAGGACGAGGCCCGTCGTCAGGCAGAGCGTGCTGAACGCGACGCCAACCGCGACCGCGACTACAATCGGGATCGCGACCGCGAACCGCGCCCCGAGCGTGAGCCGCGTGAACCTCGCGAGCCCCGCAGCGACGACCGCGAACCCCGCGCCGAGGGCGAAACCCGCGAGGGCGGCCGCCGCGAGACCCGCCGCGAACGCTGGGAGCGTCGCCGTGAGGAACGCAACCGTCGCTTCGAGGCCGGCGAGGCCACGCCCGAGGACGAAGCTCGCGCCCTGGCCGAAACCGAATATGTCCCCGAGGCCGGTTCCGACACCGCCGCTCCGGTCGTCGACACCGTAGAGGTCGAGGCCCGTCCTGCCCGCGCGCCGCGCCGTCCGCGCGCCGAACGCGCGCCGGTCGATGCGCCCGCTGAAGGCGAAGTCAGCGACGGCATGGGCCTGCCCGGCTTCCTGACCCGACCCACGGCTCCATCCTCGGACGAGACGGCTTCGGAAGACGCTCCGGCGCCCAAGCGTCGCGCGCCTCGCCGCAAGGTCGAGCCCACCGACGAAGGCTGATCGGCTTCGCGCAACTTTAGCGCGTATATTTACATAACTGCAATCTATGAGTGCCATTCTCCCTCTATCGGGAGGACGTGCGATGCAACTCGTTCTGGTGGTGGTCGCCCTGGCCTTGTCGGGCTGCTGGGCGGGATTGAGGCTCGCGGTTCGGGCCAAGGGCGAGGTCAGGACGCTCCGGCGCCTCAACGCCACGCTCGAGGTTCGCGCCGAGCAGCGTGCGCGGGACCTGCAGACCGCCCTGACCCTCGCCGAGGGGCAGGCGGCCCAGGTCGAGGCCGCGCACCGCGCCAAGACCGAGTTCCTGGCCAGCATGAGCCACGAGCTGCGCACCCCCTTGAACGCCGTCATCGGCTTTTCCGACCTGATGCGGATGAACGAGGCGAGCGAGCCGCTCACCCATCGCCAGCATCAGGCGCTGGAACAGATCCGCGCCGCCGGCGCCCGTCTGCTGACCCTGGTCGATGAAGTGTTGAACCTGGCCGATATCGAAGGCGGGCGGTTGGCGCTGGCGGTCGAACGGGTCGATCCCCTGCTGGTTGCGCGCCAGGTCTGTCAGGCCCTGGGTCCCATGGCCGAGGCGGCGGGCGTGGACCTGCGCGAACCGCCGCCCGTCGCCGGTCTGGCCGCCCGCGCCGATTGCGAGCGCCTGCGTCAGGTGCTGACCGCCCTGATCGCCAACGCCGTCAAGTACAACCGCCCCGGCGGGGCGGTCCTGATCGAGGCGCGCCAGTCCGCCGAGGGGTTCAGCCTCAGCATCCATGACACCGGGCCGGGTCTGCCCGCCGCCCGCATGGCCGAGCTGTTCCAGCCCTTCAACCGACTGGGCCGCGAAACCTCGGACGTCCCGGGCGCGGGCCTGGGTCTGGCCGTGGCGCGACGTCTGATCCAGGCCATGGAAGGGCGGCTGGAGGCCGAAAGCCGCGAAGGCGAAGGGTCGGTCTTCACCGTCCATCTGCCCGTCGCCGCCGAGACGACGCGCCTGGTTTCGGCCTCGCCCGTGCCGGCGACGCCCCTGCCCGAGGCGACCCTGCTCTATGTCGAGGACAATCCCTCCAACATCGCCCTGATGCGCCATGTGATTACGGCCCTGGGCCGCATCCAGTTGCATGTGGCCGAGACGGGGCCGGAGGGTCTGACCCTGGCCCGCGACCTGCGCCCCGACGTCATCATCCTCGACATCAACCTGCCCGGCATGGACGGGTTCGAGGTCAAGGCGCGGCTGGCCGAGGACGCCCTGACGCGGGGCGTGCCGGTCCTGGCCCTGTCGGCCCGCGCGACCTTCGCCGACATCCGGCGCGGCCGCGAGGCGGGCTTCGCCGAATACCTGACCAAGCCCTTGCAGATCCCGGCCTTGGTCGAGGCCCTGTCGCGCGCCCTGACCCCGACGCCCGCGCCGTCGGCGAGCGCGGCCGACGCCGCCTAGAGAACCGCTTGCGGCCCACTCGTCGAACGCCGTGCTGGATCGCCGGGGTTGACGCGGCGCGCCCGGAGGGCTTCCTAGGCGGCAGGGGCTTTTCGACCCTGTGCTAGGGAGAACCCATGTCACGTTCGTCAGCCGGCGTTTCGCGTTTCAAGGCGAGGCTTCCTCGCGCCTTGACGCCGAGCCTTCTGGCGACGGCCCTGCTGGCGGGCTGCGCGACCACGCCGCCGCCGCCTCCTCCGCCCCCGCCGCCGCCGTCCGCGCCTGACGCCCCCGGCGGCGTCGTGCTCAGCGACTGGCGCGGGGTCATCACCGCCGCCGACCGCGACCGTTATCAGCGCCGCGACGCCGCCTGGACCCTGGCCCTGCAACAGGCCAGGCGTCAGCCCGGATCGGGCGATCTGAGCGCGCTCGGCGACCTCATCGTCCCCGACGCCGCCCGACCCTCGGTGACGCCGCCGACCGGGAACTACCGCTGCCGCACCGTCAAGCTGGGCTCCCAGGGCGGCGACGAAGGGCTGGGCTATGTCGTCTATGGCTGGTTCGCCTGTCGCATTGAACAGACCTCGGCCGGGATGAAATTCTCCAAGCTGACCGGGTCGCAGCGCCCCAGCGGTCTGCTTTTCCCCGAGAACGACCGTCACATGGTCTTCCTGGGTTCGATGGCCCTGGCCTCCGAACCCGCCGCCCGCTCCTATGGCCAGCGGCCGGAGCGCGACATGGTGGCCGTGGTCGAGCGCATCGGCGAACGCCGCTGGCGGCTGGCCATTCCCTGGCCGGCCAATGAGTCCAATCTGGACCTCATCGAACTGGTCCCCGCAGCGCGCTGAGCTGGAGCGTCGCCCCTTGACCGACCTCGAGGATGGCGTCCACCCTGACGGCTGTTCTTTCAGGGGAGGCGCTCATGCGGGGCATCGGTTTCACCATCGGTTCGATCATCGCCATCGGCGTGCTGATCGCCGTCGTCCTGGTCGGCTTTCCGACCTACAACGTCTATTCCAAGCAGATGGCGGGCAAGGCGGCCTATGAGGAGGCGGTGCAGAACCGTCGCATCCGCGTGCTGGAGGCCCAGGCCGCCCTCGACTCGGCCAAGCTGACCGCCGCCGCCGAGATCGAGCGCGCCAAGGGCGCCAACGAGGCCAACCGCATCATGGCCCAGGCCCTGGGCGGACCCGAGGCCTATCTGCGCTGGTCCTACATCAACATGCTGCAGGAAACCGCCGGCAAGGAAGGCCGCCAGACCATCTACATCCCCACCGAAGCCGGCATGCCCATTCTCGAGGCCGGCCAGCGTCCGGCGGGGCGCTGAGGCCTCACACCGGGGCGGCGTGCAGCCTGAGATAGGTGGGATCGAACTCGGCGATCTGGGCGAGACGCGGCCAGTCAAGGATATCTACCCGGGGGTTGGTCCATCGGACCAGACCTTCGCGACGAAGCTCCGCGATCAAGCGGTTCACATGAACCGTCGACAGACCGAGCGCGTCGCCCAGAACCGTCTGGGTCAGCGGCATGTCGAAGCTCTGGCCGTCGTTCAGCCCGACCGCGCTCAACCGGGTGAACAGTTCGCAGACCAGATGGGACAGATGCCCCAGTCCGCTGCGCCGTCCCATGGCCACCAGCCACTGCCGATGGATGGCGGCGTCGATGATGGTGTCGAGCCAGAGCAGTCGCGTCAGGTGGCCGTGCTGCTCGGTCAGTCGGCGCAGCCGGGCGTGCGGGGCGTGGGCGATGACGCAGGGGCTGAGCGTGACCACGCCGTGATCCATCTGCTTCATCAGCAGGCTGTGCAGATCAACGAAGTCGCCGGCCACATTGATTTCGGTGATCTGCCGCCTTCCGTCGCTCAGCGTGGAGTAGCGCGCCGTGAACCCTTCCAGCAGCAGGATGCTGTGGTCGGTGATGGAATGCTCCAGCACGATATCGACATTGGCGTCGACCTTGCGTGGCGGGTCGAGAACCTCGGCCAGGGCGGCGATCTCGACGGGCGAAACCGTGTCCCGGCGCGACAGTTTTTCAATGAGGGCGTTGGTCATGGTGTGGGGGCCCATAGCTAGCAGGAAGACAAACGCCCAAGCCGGACAAGCGTTGCCGTATTCCGTGACGGACTTCGCCGGATCGCGAACTTACATATGTGAATGCGGCCGGTTTTGAACGGCTTAGGTTCCGGCGGCGCGACGTTCGCGTCGGGATCCTCGCATGAAGACCTATCTTTGCCTGATCACCGTCCGCGAGGGCGAGGTGCCGCGACTGCGTCATGTGGACAGCCCGCACGAGGATGCGATTTCGGCCTCGCTGATCCCGGTTCTGACGGAATGGAGCCGGGTGCATCGGGTCGAGGTGATGGACGGCGATCGCATGGTCTTCGTCGCCGAAACCCCAACGGTCTAGGGCGACGAGGGGCTGGCGCACGTGGTCAGCCGCACCACCTCGGCCTGATTGTCGTCAGTGACGATCACCCTGAACTGGCGGGTCTTCCAGAAGGCCCGCCCCTGATAGCGCAGGATCTCGCCCATGGTGTCCAGGGCGACGGCGTGGGCGGCGTCGAGACTGGCCAGTTCCTGACCCTGATCGTCCGGGACCAGATGGCCGTTTTCGGTGTGAAAGAAATAGCGCGGCAAGCGGGGGCTCCTCGGTGGCTGCTGCTCCTTAAAGGGCCCCCCGCTCTCATTTGTTCATTTCCGTCGGACTTCAGACCCGCGTCAGCCGCAGGTCCTGATAGTCGTAGGAGAAGTCGATGTCGGGCGACACGCCCTTGACCGTGGCGGTCGCGGGCTTGGCCGTGGCGATGCTGAAGGTGACGAAGGCGTCTTCCTCGCGCTTGTCGGGGAAGCGGGTGCGGAAGGTCTCGCCGTCATAGGGCTCCAGCCAGCCCTGTAGCGCCGGGGTGTGGGTGAAGCGCAGCCACAGGCCGGTCTTGCGGTTACGGCCGCGCCCCCCGGTCTTCTGTTCAATGACGATGTCGCCGTACCAGGGATCGCGCCAGGTGCCGACATAGGCGTCCAGCGGCATCGACGGCGCCGCGCCCGCCGCCTGCCTGGCGTCGATTTCGACAGCGGCCTTCAGCGACTTCTCGGTCCCCTCGGCTTCTCGCTTCTTGGAGTCCGCGATCCAGTCGACGTCGACCTGGTTCATGGCGATGTCGGACAGGCCCGAGCGCAGGGCGCGCAGCAGGAAGCTCTCCTCGGCGTTGGTGAAGACCGAGAAGCCGATCTTGCGGCCGGGGATCAGCACCGTGGCCGAGATGCCGCCGGGCGAGCCGCCGCCGTGGGTGGCCAGCCGCTCGCCGCGATAGTCCTGCACCTGCAAGCCCATGGCGTAGGTCGAGGCCACGGCGCGGTTGGGCAGCTCCGCCGTCGGTCCGTTGGACGAAGAGACGATGATGTTGGGCTTGACCATCTCGCGCGCGGCGGCTTCGGAGAACAGGCGCGACCCGTCGGCCAGCTTGCCGTCGTTCAGGCGCACGGCGATCCACTTGGCCCAGTCGTGGGCGCTGGCGCAGATGCCGCCAGCCGCCGCCGCCGAGTCCCAGTTCCACACCTCGACGATGGACTCGGCGATCTGGGTCATTGCGCCCTGATAGCGCAGGGGCGGCCCGACGCGGCCATGGGGCAGGGCGCTCTTCTTCGGATCGGCCAGACGCGCCAGCGGCACGCTCTCGGCCATGCCCACCTTGTCGAAGATGCGGGTCTGGACGAAGTCCTCCCACGACAGGCCGGACACCTTCTCGATCACCGCGCCCGCCACCACGAACATCAGGTTGCAGTAGTGGTAGTCTTCGCGGAACCCGTCCTCGATGGGCACGAAGGCGGCCTGGGCCAGGACTTCGGCCCGCGTCCGGTCGCTGTTGGGCCAGAACAGCAGGTCCCCGGCCCCCAGGCCGAACCCGGCGCGGTGGCTCAGGGTGTCGCGCACGGTGATGCGCTCGCCCACCATCGGGTCCGACAGGGTGAAGCCGGGCAGATAGGTCCTGATCGGCTCGTCCCACTTCACCTTGCCCTCGTCGACCAGGATGGCCAGGCAGGCGGCGGTGACGTTCTTGGAGTTGGAGGCGATGGCGAACAGGGTGTGCTCGTCCGCGGGCTCGGCCTTGCCCTGACGACGCACGCCATAGCCCTTGGCCAGGACCGTCTTGCCGTCGCGCACCAGGGCCAGCGACACGGCGGGCTGCTCGGGCCAGGCGGCCATGCAGCGCCGTACCCAGGCGTCGGCGGCGGCGGCGATCTCGTCGTCGGTGCGCGTGTCGGCGCGGACCTGGGCCAGGGGCAGACCGGGCAGGACGGCGCTGGAGGCGGCGACGGCGGAGGAAATCAGCGCCGCGCGGCGCGACAGACGGATGGACATGAGCAGGCTCCGAAACACAGAACCGCGACGCTAACGCCGCCGGTCCGCCGGGCCAAGAGGTTAGGCCGCCAGCCGCCACCGTTGCAGATGCTCCAGCACGTCGGCCACGATCTGCGCCCGCGTGAAGCCCGTGACGTCCCGGGCGCGCGTGCCGTCCCCGGTCTGGGCCGTCATTCGCCATTCGATGGCGCGCCGCCCCTCCGGCGCCTCCAGCGCGGTCAGGGCGGGCAGGGGCCGCGAGCGGGCGCCGATGCGATAGAGGAAGTCGCGGCCATTGGCGTGTTCGACCACCAGCCAGACCCCGGTCTCGTCCATCTCGACCCGGCTGTTCTCCAGCCCGCCCTCGACCAGGGCGTCGCGTACCTCGACCAGGGCCGGCGCGCCCTGACGTTCGATCTGGCGGGCGATGTCCTTGCGACTGGCTGGCGAGAAGATACGCTTCAGACGTTCGCCGATAGGCGGAGCCTCCGTCTCCACCGCCTCGCCCTTGAGGTCAGCGTTCATCTGGCGGGCCAGACCAAAGGCCAGCAGGATCATGATGACGGCGAACGGCAGGGCCGCCACCAGGGTCGCGGCCTGAAGTGCGCCCAGACCCCCGGCCAGCAGCAACAGGGCCGCCGCCAGACCCTGCATGGCGCACCAGTAGATGCGCTGCCAGCGCGGCGTGTCCTCAGCCCCGCCAGACGCAATCGTATCGATGACCAGAGACCCCGAATCCGCTGAGGTGACAAAGAAGACGGCCACCAGCGCCACCGCCAGGGTCGAGGTGATGGTCGTACCCGGCAAATATTCCAGGAAGTGGAACAGGGCGGTCGAGAGGTCGGTCTGAACTGCGTGGGAAATCGCGCCGCCCGCCGCGCCCAGATCCAGGCTCATGGCTGAGTTGCCGAAAACCGTCATCCACAGGAAGGTGAAGGCGGTGGGCACCAGCAGCACGCCGATGATGAACTCACGGACCGTCCGCCCGCGCGAAATGCGGGCGATGAACATGCCGACGAACGGAGACCAGGCGATCCACCAGGCCCAGTAGAACAGGGTCCAGTCCGCCATCCACGCCCTTGGCTCATAGGCGTAGAGGGTGAAGGTTCGGACGAAGAAGTGGTCCAGATAGAGCCCGAAATTCTGCACATAGGCTCGCAGCAGGAAGAGGGTCGGCCCTACCGCCAGCACGAACAACATCAGGCAGACGGCCAGGATCAGGTTCAGTTCCGACAGCCGCCGCACCCCCTTATCCACGCCGGACAGCACCGACAGGGTCGCCACCCCCATGACCACGACGATCAGGGCCACCTGAATAATGACGTTGCTGGGTACGCCGAAGACATAGTTCAGGCCTGCCGCCATCTGGGCCACGCCCAGACCTAGGGAGGTTGCGATGCCGAACAGGGTGCCGCAGATGGCGAAGATGTCGACGGCGTCGCCGATCGGTCCGTTGATGCGCTTGCCCAGCAGCGGGTAAAGCCCCGACCGCATGGTCAGCGGCAGGCCCTTGCGGTGGGCGAAATAGGCCAGGCTCAACCCCACCACGGCATAGATGGCCCAGGCGTGGACGCCCCAGTGGGTATAGGTGATGACCATGGCCTCGCGCGCAGCGTCGACCGTGCCGGGCGCGGCCTCGGGCGGGGCGATATAGTGCTGCACTGGCTCGGCCACAGCGAAATACATCAGGCCGATGCCCATACCCGCCGCGAACAGCATGGCCAGCCATGAGACATAGGGGAAGTCCGGCTCGGCCTCGTCCGGCCCCAGCTTCAACCGCCCGGTCGGTCCCACCGCCAGCACGGTGACGAACAGCAGGAAGCCCGCCACAGCCGCGACGTAAAACCAGCCGAAGGTCTCGATCACCCAGGCCTGGGCCGCGCCGAAGATCAGGTCGGACGTGGCGGGCGCAATCAGGGCGAGCGACAGCAGGGCGCCCGCGATGGCGCTGGCCCCCCAGAAGACGCGGGGGTTCATCTTGGTCGTCAGCATGGGCCCCAAGCGCACAGCGACGCTTAAGGTTCCACCCTGCGGCCACAGACCGGTCACCCGCATGAAGAAGATGTAACTGGGGTCTGTCACGGCTCGCTGATAGTCGCCGCAGCTGAAGGGCGTTGAGGGACGTCCGCGCCGGGGACCTAACCATGTCGAAACACAAGTTCGCACCGCTTCTCGGCGTTGTTCTGGCCCTGCCGGCGGGGGTTGCTCTGGCCCAGGCGGCGCCCGCCTCGCCTCCGGCGGCGCCTCAACAGGCCCAGACCTCGCCGGTCCAGACGCCGCCTGCCCAGCCGACGCCGCAGGCTGTTGAGGACAAGGATCAGCCCGCCACCGTGGGCGACGTCGTCGTCACCGCCCGCGCCAACGACGTGCGGACCTCCATCGATTCCATCAGCTACAGCCTGGCCGACGATCTTCAGGCCGCGAACGGCACCCTGGCCGAGGCCCTGCGCAACGTGCCCTCAGTCGATGTCGACCCCCAGGGCAATGTCTCCCTGCGCGGCGACGGCAATGTCACCATCCTGGTCGACGGCCGCCCCTCGGCCATCCTGTCCGGGCCGAACCGCGCCGACGCCGTCCTGCAACTGCCCGGCAGCCGATATGCGCGGATCGAGGTCATGACCAACCCCTCCGCCGCCTACAGCCCCGAAGGCTCCGGCGGGGTCATCAACCTGATCACCAAGCCGACCCCGCCGGCCGCCGTCGACACGCCGGCGACGACCGTCGTCACCGGCTCCGTGCGGGTCAATGTCGGCGACAACGGACGCTGGAACCTCGGCGCCAGCGGGTCGCGCCAGCGCGGCAAGCTGACCCTGACCGGCGACGTCAGCTATCGCTACGATGATCAGGAGTTCGCCTTCGATCGTCTGCGCGAACAGTTGGATCCGACGACCGGGGCCGTGACCCAGACGACCACGACGCGCCAAGCGCAACAATCGATCCAGAAGGGCTTTTTCGGGCGCCTGGCCGCCGAATACCGCCTCACCGACAAGACCATGCTGACCGCCGAACTGCGCGGCAACAGCTTCGAGGTCGACAGCGACGGGGTCACGGGCCTGTTCCAGACCCGCAACGCCGCCGGGGTCTTGATCAGCGACTATAGCCGCGAAGGCTCGGGTTCCTTCGCTATGGACGGCTGGGGCGCCACCGCCCGCGTCCTGCATCAGTTCGACGCCTCGGGCCATGAGTGGTCGAATGAGCTCCGCTATGACCGCAACGATAACGAGAGCGCCTCGCTGAACGTCAACGTCTTCAGCCTGCCGGTGTCGCCCGCGGTCTATGAGGATCAGCGCTTCCTGAACGCTCAGGAAACGATCGGCTTCACAAGCGCCTACACCCGCCCCATGGACGACGGCTCAAAGTTGCGCGCCGGCTATGAGCTGAGCCTCAACCGCCCGGATCAGGACGCCATGCTTCGGCGTGGTCCGTCGGCGGTCGCCCTCGTGCCCGTGCCGAGCCTCAGCAACCGCTTCGAGGCCGAACAGACGGTCCACGCCCTCTACGCCACCTATGAGCGCCCGTTCGGCGAGAAGCTGTCGGCCCAGTTCGGCCTGCGTCTGGAACAGGCCGAGGTCGAGGTCGAGGACGTCACCAACGCCGTGCGCGCTTCGCAGGACTATTTCCGCGCCTATCCGACCGGCCACGTCCAGTACAAGCTGAACGACACCCAGACCTTGCGCGCCAGCTATTCGCGCCGCATCCAGCGGCCGCAGCCGACGCAGTTGAACCCCTTCGTCTCCTACGGCGATCCGCTGAACCTGCGCTCGGGCAACCCGAATCTGGAGCCGCAGGAGACCGACAGCTTCGAGGCCATGTGGCAGATGCGGCGGGGCCAGAGCTTCTATCAGGCCACCGCCTATTACCGCGACACGACCAAGGCCTTCACCGACGTGGCGACCGACGTGGGCGGCGGCGTGCTGCTGACCCGGCCCGAGAACCTGGGCGCCCGTCGCGATCTGGGCGTCGAGCTGACCGCCAGCGGCCGCCTGCACCCGACCCTGCGCTACAACGCCAGCCTCAACGCCTTCCGTCAGGAGATCGACGCCGCCGGCATTCCCGGCGCGCGGGACCGCGAAGGCGACCTGGTGACCGGCCGCCTCAGCCTCAACTGGCAGGCCACGCCAAAGGACTTCGTTCAGGTCATGGGCTTCTGGCAGGGCGACCAGCTGCTGGCGCAAGGCACGCGCGAGAGCGGCGGGATGGTCAACCTGGGCTATCGCCGCAAGCTCAACGAGACCCTGTCGCTGCAGTTCACCGCGCGCGACATCCTCAACTCCTTCGGCGGCGCCACCACCTATGACACGCCACTGTTCCGCGAGCGCGTCGATCAGGACATCAACCTGCGGGCCTTCTACCTGGGTCTGACCTGGTCCTTCGGCGGCGGTCCCCGCAAGCCCGAGCCGCAGTTCGACTTCTCGACCGGTCCGACCGGCGGCTGACCGTCAGGCCCGCGTCTCCCAGGCGGTCCAGACGGCGATGGCGACCAGGCCCAAGGCCATGACGGCGCGCATCCTCGGCCCCTGGGCGCGGGTCAGAAGGGCGCCGCCCGCCCGCGCCGCCGTCAGCACGATGACCGAGTGGACGATGACGCTGACCACGACATGCAGGCTCCCCAGCGTCAGGGCCTGCGCCAGCAGCGGCCCCTGCGCCGGTCGGATAAAACCGGGCAACAGGACGACATAGAGCAGGGCCGCTTTGGGGTTCAGAAGGTTGCCGATCAGGCCGCGCCGGAACAGGGCGCGCCGCCGCGTCTCGATGGGCGCCGCGTCCGCACCGTCGCCGGTGCTGCGCCAGGCGTCCCAGGCCAGCCACAGCAGGAAGCCCACCCCGGCCCAGCGGATGGTCTGGTAGAGGGCGGGCCACAGCAGCACCACCTCGGTCAGGCCGAAGGCGGCGGCCACCATCCACAGCGTCAGGCCCAGGGTGATCCCGGCCACCGCCGCCAGCCCCGCCGTCCGCCCCTGCGACAGCGAGACGATCGCCAGCCAGCCCATGTTCGGCCCCGGCGTCAGCTCCATCAGCGCCACCGCCGCCAGGAAGGGCAGGACGACCGTCGGATCGACCGGCACGTGCGTCAGAAATTCCATAAAGCCTCCGAGCGCACGCTAGGCCCGGATGGCCGCTTTCATCAATCGCGGGTGACGGGGCTTGCGTGGCCGATCCGCCACACCCACCTCGGTTTGACACAACTCAAGGCGTCGCTTCGTCGAAGGGCACCTTGATGGTTTTCCGCCTTCCGAGGGGACTGCACACGATGAATCTCGACCTCTATTCCGACCGCGCCAAACAGGCCGTTCAATCCGCCCAGTCGCTGGCGCTCGCTCGCCGCCACCAGCAATTCGCGCCCGAGCACCTGCTGAAGGTGCTGCTGGAGGAACGCGACGGTCTGGCCCGCAAGCTGATCGATCAGGCCGGGGGCGATCCGTCGGCTGTCGAACTGGTCACCGAGGGCCTGCTGAAGAAGCGGCCTCAGGTCGAGGGCGGCTCGGGCCAGCTCTATCTGGACGGCGACACCGCCCGCGTCTTCAACGCCGCCGAGGACGCGGCCAAGAAGGCGGGCGACGCCTTCGTCACCACCGAACGCCTGCTGGCCGCCATCGCCAAGGAGGGCGGGGCCGCCGCCGAGGCGCTGAAGTCCGCCGGCGTCACGCCCAAGAAACTCGATGAAGCCGTCGCCGAGATGCGCAAGGGCAAGACCGCCGACAGCGCCGGCGCCGAGGACAGCTACGACGCCCTGAAACGCTATGCTCGCGACCTGACCGAGGCCGCGCGTGACGGCAAGGTCGACCCGGTCATCGGCCGCGATGAGGAGATCCGACGCACCATCCAGGTCCTGGCCCGCCGCACCAAGAACAACCCCGTCCTGATCGGCGAGCCCGGCGTCGGCAAGACCGCCATCGTCGAGGGTCTGGCCCTACGCATCGTCAACGGCGACGTGCCCGAAAGCCTGAAGGACAAGAAGGTCCTGTCGCTGGACATGGGCGCCCTGATCGCCGGAGCCAAATACCGCGGCGAGTTCGAGGAACGCCTGAAAGCCGTGCTGAACGAGGTGGCCCAGGCCGAGGGCGGCATCGTCCTCTTCATCGACGAGATGCACACCCTGGTCGGCGCCGGCAAGGGCGACGGGGCCATGGACGCCTCCAACCTCTTGAAGCCCGCTCTGGCGCGCGGCGAGCTGCACTGCGTCGGCGCCACCACGCTGGATGAATACCGCAAGCACGTCGAGAAGGACGCGGCCCTGGCCCGTCGCTTCCAGCCGGTCTTCGTCTCCGAGCCCACCGTCGAGGACACGGTGTCGATCCTCCGTGGGCTGAAAGAGAAGTACGAGGTCCACCACGGGGTGCGCATCAGCGACAGCGCCATCGTCGCCGCCGCCACCCTGTCGAACCGCTACATCACCGACCGCTTCCTGCCGGACAAGGCCATCGACCTGATCGACGAGGCCGCCTCGCGCGTCCGCATGGCCGTGGATTCCAAGCCCGAGGCGCTCGACGAAATCGACCGCCGTCTGGTCCAGCTCAAGATCGAACGCGAGGCCCTGAAGAAGGAGAGCGACCACGCCTCGCAGCAACGTCTGGAGAAGCTGGAGGACGAGATCGCCGACCTCGAGGGCCAGTCGGACGACATGACCGCCCGCTGGAAATCCGAGAAGGACAAGGTGGGGCAGGGCGCCCAGCTGCGCGAGACCCTGGACCGTCTGCGCGCCGAACTGGCCGCCGCCCAGCGCGCCGGGGACCTCGGTCGCGCGTCCGAGATCGCCTACGGCCAGATCCCGCAACTGGAACGCCAGCTGGACGAGGCCGCCGCCGCCGAGCAACCGGCGGAAGGCCCTCTAACGCCCGAGGTCGTCGACGCCGAGCAGATCGCCGCCGTCGTCAGCCGCTGGACCGGCGTGCCCGTCGACAAGATGCTGGAAGGCGAGCGCGAAAAGCTGCTCAAGATGGAGGACGAACTGGGCCGCCGCGTGGTGGGTCAGGACGAGGCGCTGGAAGCTGTGTCCGACGCCGTGCGCCGTGCCCGCGCCGGCCTGAACGACCCCAACAAGCCGCTGGGCAGCTTCCTCTTCCTCGGCCCGACGGGCGTGGGCAAGACCGAGCTGACCAAGGCCCTGGCCGGCTATCTGTTCGACGACGACAACGCCATCACCCGCATCGACATGTCCGAATACATGGAGAAGCACTCGGTCAGCCGCCTGATCGGCGCCCCTCCCGGCTATGTCGGCTATGACGAGGGCGGCGCCCTGACTGAGGCCGTGCGTCGTCGCCCCTATCAGGTCATCCTGTTCGACGAGGTCGAGAAGGCCCACCCCGACGTCTTCAACGTCCTGCTTCAGGTGCTGGACGACGGCCGCCTGACCGACGGTCAGGGCCGCACCATCGACTTCAAGAACACCCTGATCATCATGACCTCCAACCTGGGCAGCCAGTATCTGGCCGACCAGCCCGAGGGCGAGGACGTCGAGGCCGTGCGCCCGCTGGTGATGGAACAGGTCCGCGCCCACTTCCGGCCCGAGTTCCTGAACCGCATCGACGAGATCATCCTGTTCCACCGCCTCGGCCGCGAACAGATGGGCGGCATCGTCCGCATCCAGCTGGCGCGTCTGGAAAAGCTGATGGCCGACCGTCGCCTGACGCTCGCTCTGGACAACAGCGCCCTGACCTGGCTCGCCGACAAGGGCTACGACCCCGTCTACGGCGCCCGCCCCCTGAAGCGCGTCATCCAGAAGGAACTGGTCGACCCGATGGCGAAGAAGCTGCTGGCCGGCGAGATCGAGGACGGCAGCGTGGTGGCCGTGTCAGCCGGAAGTGACGGGCTGGAGATCGGAAAGGCGCGGGTGCATTAAGCGTCGCTCCGTCATCCCGGGAATCATGACCAGGGATGACGGAGTGCTTTTTGGTATTCTCGAGGACTTATGCTGCGTATCGACGGTACTCTGACTCCAGCTCTTCAATGCGCTTTCGAATCGTTGGGTATAGATCGTCAAGTTCGGCTGCGGTCGCGGTGAATACTTTACCACTTCGAACATCGATCATATCGAAGTGATCGTTGTCGTTCGCTTCGACGCCTTGACGCATCAGTGCGCAACCGAGTTTGGCTTCTTCTGCGGCCAAGCGCGGGAATTTATTGTTCCAGATTAGCCCCCAATGGCGGCAGTCACCACTCTCGAAGGTGAAATGTGCCCGGGTGCTAATCGCTAGCACGCCGCTTGGACCGACATATCTGTTTGACGCCGGAAGACGAATTCGCTCGCGTGGCTCGCCGCCCATGTAGGCGTGGAAGTATTTCAACCCACGAGTGAACTCTTCCCGCGTTGCGAACGCCGAGAGCGCTCGAATATAGCGCTCGCAGTCCGCTAGGGTTCGGTAGCCGTTGGCTAGACTTGTCAGGAGTCTAAATAGGCTGAGGTGTGGGTGCTTTGCACCGCCCCTACTTAGGCTTTTCATGGCTTGACGGAGGTCTGCGCCATTGAGGCCACTCCATCGGACTATCGTGCTGGCCCCTACATCGGTGGGCTCGATTATGGAACGCTTACTGGTCATTCGGAATCCTCCGACGCGCAGGTTCGATGTTTGTTCACGGTATCGCTAGCACTCTGAGTCGTAAAGCGCCAAAACGTCATTCTCGGACGTATGTCGCTCTCCCTTTCGTCATCCTCCGGCAAGCCGCGCTAGCGGCGCAGACCGGGGGACCCAGCGGCGCGCGTGAGCGCGACACTGTCGAGGGTGCAGCGCTAACAGCAGAGATCGCCTTCGGCGCCGCTGGGTCCCCCGGTCTGCGCTTCGCTGCGCCGGAGGATGACGGAAGGGAGAGAGCGGGTTAGCGTTGCGGTATGGGGACGCACCGCACCTTCATCGCGACCTACATCATGGCGAGCGGGTGGAACGGGACGCTCTACACCGGCTCGACCTCCAATCTGGAAAGCCGCGTGTGGAAGCACAGGTCGCGCGCCTTCCCCGGCTTCACCGATGAGAACGACTGCACCCGTCTGGTCTGGTTCGAGCAACACGCTCTGATGCTCGAGGCCATCCGGCGCGAGCGGCGCATCAAGAAATGGCTGCGCGACTGGAAACTGGCTCTGATCGAGCGGGACAACCCGGACTGGCGCGACCTCGCCGCCGACTGGTTCCCTGATCCGAACTGGATACCGCCGTCGGACGCGGACTGAGCCTCAGGCACCCAAGATTGGCATCACCTCGACCCCGTCGCAGACGAAGATGCTCATGTGCGGGTGGTTGTCGAACAGGCGGGCGGCGGCATCAAAGCTGTCGGCGCGGACGACCATGAAGACGGTCAGCAGGTTGACCATGTCGGTCACAGCGCCGTCGTCGCTGATGCGCTTGGTCGGGCCCAGCGGGCCGCCCTGATAGACGATGGCGTCGCGGTGCGCCTCTTCCCAGGCGGCGACGGCGGCGACGCCGATGCGGGCCGTCTCGGCCTGCTGGGCCTCGCTCATGGCGCGCCAGGCCCGCCAGCGCGGGCCGGTCTTGTCGCTGGTGAAGACGGCCAGGTAGTGGGTCTCGGCGCTCATCGAAGCCTCCCGTTTTCGGAAGGGTCGGCCCTTTGGTCATGCTGGGCAAGCGGCGCCGGTCAGGGTGTTCGACGCGGCCTACTCAACTGCGCTCAAGCAGCGAGCGACCGCGTCGCGAGCGATAGCGCCCTTAGATATGAATGGCGTGGCCCAAGGCCCGCAAGGTCGCCTCGTGGAAGGCTTCGCCCAGCGTCGGGTGGACGTGGATGGTGCCGGCCACATCCTCCAGCACAGCGCCCATTTCCAGCATCTGGGCGAAGCTGTTGGACATCTCGGAGACGTGCTGGCCGACGGCCTGGATGCCCAGGATGCGGTGGTCGGTCTTGGAGGCGATGACGCGGACGAAGCCGCCGTCCTCGCCGGCCTCGATGGCCAGGGCGCGGCCGATGGCGGCGAAGGGGAAGACGGACTGGATCACGTCGTCGCGGCCCTTCACGTCGTCGACGCCGAGGCCCGCCGAGACGATTTCCGGCTCGGTGAAGCAGACGGCGGCGATGGTGACGGGATCGAAGATGCGGTCATGGCCGGCGATGATCTCGGCCACGACCTCGCCCTGGGCCGAGCCCTTGTGCGCCAGCATGGGTTCGCCGGTAAGGTCGCCGACGGCCCAGACATTCTTCATGCTGGTGGCGCAGCGCTTGTCGATCTTCACAAAGGCGCCGTCCATGGCGACGCCCATGGTCTCCAGACCCCAGCCCTTGGTGCGCGGACGACGGCCGACGGTGACCAGCACCTTGTCGGCGTCCAGCTGCATCGGGTTTCCGTCCTTGTTGGTGACGTTCAGCTTTCCGTCGCCGAAGCCGCCGGCGCGGGCGCCGAGGAAGAGCTCGACGCCATGCTTCTCGAGCCACTTCTGCACCGGGTCGGTCAGGGCCTTGTCGTAGAGCGGCAGCAGGCGGTCGGCCATCTCGACGATGGCCACCTCGGCGCCCAGCTTGCGGAAGGCGATGCCCAGTTCCAGGCCGATGTAGCCGCCGCCGACGACGACCAGCTTCTTGGGCAACTCCGACAGGCTCAGGGCCTCGGTCGAGGAGATGACGTCGCCGCCGAACGGCAGGAAGGGCAGTTCGACCGGCTCGGATCCCGTGGCCAGGATGACGTGTTCGGCGGTGATGAGGATGGGGCCGTCAGCGGTCTCGACGCGGCAGGTCTTGGCGTCGGTGAACTCGGCCCAGCCCTTGATGACCTTGACCTTGGCCTTCTTCAGCAGGGCGGCGACGCCGGCGTTCAGCTTCTTGACGATGCCGTCCTTCCACTCGACCGTCTTGGACAGGTCGATGGCCGGGGCCGACGCCGTGATGCCGAGCGTGCCGTCGCCGGCGGCCTTGGCCACCGTCTCATACTTGCCCGCGGCGTGGATGATGGCCTTGGACGGAATGCAGCCGACGTTCAGGCAAGTGCCCCCCAGGCCGTCGCCGCCGTCCACCAGCACGGTGTCCAGGCCCAGCTGGCCGCAACGGATGCCCGCGACATAGCCGCCGGTGCCGGCACCGATGATCAGGACTTTGGTTTTGATCTGCTGCATCACACGATCCGCTCATCCCGGCGGACGCCGGGATCCAGTGCTTTGGCCCAAAAGCGCGGGCCGATTAATGGGCCGCTTGCCCGGTTCAAGAACTGGGCCCCGGCGTCCGCCGGGGTAAGCGGAAAGGGAAGCGTCGCTTCCCCTAGTTCATCCAGAGCGTGGCCGGGTGCTCCAGCAGGCCCTTGATGCGCTGGACGAACACAGCTGCATCATGCCCGTCGACGATGCGGTGATCGAAGCTGGATGACAGGTTCATCATCTTGCGCACGACCATCTGGCCGTCCTTGACCACCACGCGCTCGGCGATCTTGTTCGGGCCGACGATGGCGACCTCGGGGTGGTTGATGATGGGCGTGTGCACCACGCCGCCCAGCGTCCCCAGCGAGGTGATGGTGATGGTCGAGCCGGACAGTTCCTCGCGCTTGGCCGAGCCGTCCTTGGCCGCGCCCGAGACGCGGGCGATTTCCAGGGCGGTGGCGTAGGGGTCCAGCGCCTCGGCGTGGCGGACGACCGGCACCATCAGGCCATTCGGCGTCTGGGCGGCGATGCCCAGGTGGACCGGGGCGTGCGTCGTCAGCACCCCGGCTTCGTCGTCGTAGTGGCTGTTGATCGTCGGCTGATCGCGCAGGGCCACGACGATGGCGCGGGCGATGAAGGGCAGGACGTTCAGCTTGGGCTGGTCCTTCGACTTCGTGACGTTCAGGTGGGCGCGCAACTCCTCCACCGCCGTCATGTCGATTTCCTCGACATAGGTGATGTGCGGGATGCGACGCACGCTCTCGGCCATCTTCTCCGCGATCTTGCGGCGCAGGCCGATGATCTTGGTCTCGGTGGTCCCCTCGGCGCGGGCGTAGGTCGAAGAGGCTGTTCCAGCGGCGGCAGGCAGCGAGCCGCCGCGCGAGACGAAGGCGTCCAGGTCCTCATGCTGGATGCGACCGGCGGGACCCGAGCCCGGCACGAAGGCCAGGTCGATGCCGAGATCGCGGGCGCGGTTGCGCACGGCGGGCGAGGCCAGGGCGCGTTCGCCCGGCTGACGGCCGGTTATGGCGGGGACGGGCTTGGCGTCAGCCTTGGGCGCGGCCGGAGCGGCTTTCGCAACCGGCGCGGGCGCGGCCTTCTTGGCCTTGGCGACGGGCGCAGCGGCAGCGGCCGGAGCGGCGGCGACATTGCCCTTGCCCTCGACCTTGAAGCTGACCAGAGGCCCGCCGACCGGGACCTGCTGGCCCGTCTCGCCGTGCAGGGCGACGACCACGCCGTTGATCGGGCTGGTGATCTCGACCGTGGCCTTGTCGGTCATGATGTCGGCGAGGATCTGGTCTTCCTCGACCGCGTCGCCGACCTTGACGTGCCAGCCGACCAGCTCGGCCTCGGCGGTGCCTTCGCCCACGTCCGGCAGCTTGAACACGTAGTTGGCGCCGGCGGCGGCCATTACGCTGGGTTGGGCGTGGACCGGAGCTGCGTCCACCTTCGGCGCTTCGACAGCGACGGGGGCGGGCTCGGATTTGGCGGCGACAGGAGCCGGCGTCGGCTCGGCGTCGGCCGCATTGCCCGCGCCTTCGACCTCGAACTCGACCAAGGGGCCGCGTACCGGGACCATCTGGCCCGGCTCGCCGTGGATGGCGAGAACCTTGCCGCTGACCGGGGCGGTGATTTCCACGGTGGCCTTGTCGGTCATGATGTCGGCGACGATCTGGTCTTCCTCGACCATGTCGCCGACGGCAATGTGCCAGGCGACCAGTTCGGCCTCGGCGGTGCCTTCGCCCACGTCGGGCAGCTTGAAGACGAAACGACCCATCTTAACGGCCTCCCGACATGACGGCTTTCAGGGCGTCGGCCACGCGTTGAGGGCCGGGGAAGTATTCCCACTCGAAGGCGTGCGGGTAGGGGGTGTCCCAGCCGGTGACGCGCGCGATGGGGGCTTCCAGATGATAGAAGCAGCGTTCCTGAACCAGGGCCGACAGCTCGCCGCCGAAGCCCGAGGTTTTCGGCGCTTCGTGCACGATGACGCAGCGGCCGGTCTTCTTGACCGAGGCCTCGATGGTCTCGATGTCCAGCGGCACAAGGGTGCGCAGGTCGATGACCTCGGCGTCCACGCCCGCGTGCTCGGCCCCGGCCAGGGCGACCCAGACCATGGTGCCATAGGCCAGGATGGTGACGTCATTGCCTTCGCGCATGACGCGGGCCTTGCCGATGGGCAGGGCGTATTTCTCGGTCGGGACCTGGGCCAGTTCCTGGGTTTTCCACGGCGACACCGGCTTTTCGTGCCAGCCGTCGAAGGGACCGTTGTAGAGGCGCTTGGGCTCGAAGAAGACGACCGGATCATCGTCCTCGATGGCGGCGGTCAGCAGGCCCTTGGCGTCATAGGGGTTGGACGGAATGACGACCTTCAGGCCCGCGATGTGGGTGAACAGGCTTTCCGGCGATTGGCTGTGCGTCTGGCCGCCGAAGATGCCGCCGCCGTAGGGGCTGCGGATGGTGATCGGCGAGGTGAACTGACCGCCCGAGCGGTAGCGCATCTTGGCCGCTTCCGAGACGATCTGGTCATAGGCAGGATAGATGTAGTCGGCGAACTGGATCTCGACGACCGGGCGCAGCCCATAGGCGCCCATGCCGATGGCGGCGGCGACGATGCCGCATTCCGAAATCGGAGCGTCGAAGCTGCGGGTCAGGCCGTGCTTCTGCTGCAACTGGTCGGTGACGCGGAAGACGCCGCCGAAATAGCCCGCGTCCTCGCCGAACGACAGGACGTTCGGGTCCTCGGTCATCTTGACGTCGATGGCCGAGTTCAGGGCCTGGATCATGTTCATCGGCACGACACCCTTGGCGGGCGTCTCCGACTTCGGCGCATTGTTCTGATCGACCATGTCGGGCTCGAGGCCGTCGTTGCGGTCGGCGTCGGTGAAGGTTTGCTGGGTCATGGTCAGACTCCGACCTCGCGGCGCTGTTCGATCAGGCGCCAGTCCTCGGTCGCATAGACCTCTTCGAACATGGTCTTCACGCTTGGGCGCGATTGGCCGAGCGTGCCGATGGCCTCGGATTCCTTGCCGGCGGCGCGGACCTGCTCGACGGCGTCCTTCTCAGCTTCGACCTGCTGCTCGTCCGACCATTCGCCCAGCACGATCAGATGCTGCTTCAGGCGCTCGATGGGGTCGCCCAGCGGCCACTTCTCAGCCTCGTCGCCGGGGCGATAGCGGCTGGGGTCGTCAGAGGTCGAGTGCGGGGCGCCGCGATAGGTGAACAGCTCGATCACCGTCGCGCCCTGGTTGCTGCGCGCGCGTTCCTCGGCCCACTGGGTCGCAGCCCAGACGGCCAGGAAGTCGTTGCCGTCGACGCGCAGGGCCGGCAGGCCGTAGCCGATGGCCTTGGCGGCGAAGGTGGTGTCCAGACCCCCGGCGATGCCCATGAAGGACGAGATGGCCCACTGGTTGTTGACCACGTTCAGGATGACCGGGGCGCGGTAAACCGAGGCGAACGTCAGGGCGTTGTGGAAGTCGCCTTCCGCCGTGGCGCCGTCGCCGATCCAGCTGATGGCGATCTTGTCGTCGCCCTTGTAGGCGCTGGCCATGGCCCAGCCCACGGCCTGCGGCACCTGGGTGCCGAGGTTGCCGGAGATGGTGAAGAAGCCATAGTCCTTGGCCGAATACATGATCGGCAGCTGGCGGCCTTTGATCGGGTCTTCGGCGTTGGAATAGATCTGGTTCATCATGGTCGCCAGCGGATAGCCGCGCGCGATCAGAAGCCCCTGCTGGCGATAGGTGGGGAAGCCCATGTCCTCGCGGCTCAGGATCATGCCCTGGGCCACCGCGATGGCCTCTTCACCGGTGCACTTCATGTAGAAGCTGGTCTTGCCCTGGCGGTGGGCGCGGTGCATCCGCTCGTCGAAGGCGCGCGTCAGGATCATGGCCTTCAGGCCACGACGCATGGTCTCCGGGTCCAGTTTGGGATCCCACGGCCCGACGGCCTGGCCTTCATCATCCAGCACGCGGACCAGGCGGAAGGCGTGATCGCGCATCTCGTAGGGAGCGGTCGACACCTCGGGCCGGGCCACAGCGCCGGCGGGGTCGAACTGCAAGTGACTGAAATCAGGCGCATCGCCGGGCCGGCCCGAGGGCTCCGGCACGCGCAGCGACAGCGTGGGCGTATTCTTCATCATGCGTCCCGTCCGGTTAATCCGACCGCGTTTCCTCTATGAAGAGGGCATAGCATGGCGCGTCTCTTATGGCCTTCCTAAAAATACCCTTGCCAAATGACGACTTGGGGTATTTTATTGCGTGAAATCCCCTTTTGGAGAAACGCCTTTGGCCGACGAACTTGATCCTATCGACGCCCGTATCCTCGACATCCTGCAGCAGGACGCGGGGTTGTCGGTCGCCGAGGTCGCCGATCGCGTCGGCCTCTCGGCCTCGCCCTGCTGGCGCCGGATCAAGAGACTGGAGGACTCTGGCCTGATACGCAAGCGGGTCACGCTGCTGGATGCGGGTCTGCTGGGGCTGGACTTCGAAGTCTACGCCATCGTCAAGCTGAGCCTGCCCTCGCGCGAGAACCTCGACATCTTCGAGGCCGCCGTCGCCACCTGGCCGGAAGTGGTCCAGTGCGCCACCATCACGGGCCGCGAGGACTATGTTCTGCGCATCATCACCTCGGACATGCACGCCTTCGACCAGTTCCTGCGCGACAAGCTGCTGACGCTGGGCATCGTCTCCGACTGCGCCAGCCACATCGTCACGCGCGGCGTGAAGAACGTGACCACCCTGCCGCTGGGCATCATCACGCCCCACGTCAGCTAGGCGACAGGGGCAAGTGGGCTCATGTTCCACCGTCATCCTCGGGCTTGACCCGAGGATCGGGTGTGGCGACGCGGTTCTCGGCTGATATGATGAGGCTGGCGGCCACCCTTGATGCTCGGATCAAGTCCGAGCATGACGGTGGGGAGCGAAAATCAAGGGACCCCCGACATGATCGAACTGGTGATCGACGCGCGCAGGAAGGACCTCGGCGGGTTCGAGGTCGGGCGGATCCTGCCCTTCCATTCGCACCGGATGGTCGGCCCCTTCATCTTCCTGGACCAGATGGGCCCGGCCGAGTTCGCGCCCGGCGCCGACGCCATCAATGTGCGGCCTCATCCGCATATCGGCCTGTCGACCCTGACCTATCTGTTCGAGGGCGAGATCATGCACCGGGACAACCTGGGCTACACCCAGCCCATCCGTCCCGGCGAGGTGAACTGGATGACCGCCGGGTCCGGCATCGTCCACTCCGAACGCACCGACCCGCTGAAAAAGGCGCAGGGCGGGCCGATGCACGGCATGCAGGCCTGGGTCGCCCTGCCGACCGAGCTGGAAGAGATCGCCCCCTCCTTCACCCACCTGGGCGAGGACGCCCAGCCCACCTATCAGAACAAGGGCCTGTTCGCCCGTCTGGTGGCGGGCGAGGCCTTCGGCGAGAAGGCCGGCACGCCCGTCCAGTCGCCGCTCTTCTACGTCCACTGGGAGATGGCCGAGGGCGTCCGCGCCGCCCCGCCGCCGCCGAAATCCAAGGGCGGCTACAGCGAACGCGCCCTGTTCGTTGCCAAGGGCCGGATCGAGGTCGACGGCCGCGCCTTCCACGAAGGTCAGATGGTCGTTCTGTCGGCCCAGGCCGAACCGACCGTCACCGCGCTGGCCCCCTCCAGCGTCATGGCCCTGGGCGGAGAGCCGGTCGGCGAACGCCTGATCTGGTGGAACTTCGTCTCCTCGTCCCAGACCCGCCTGGACCAGGCCAAGGCCGACTGGAAGGCCGGCCGCATGAGCCTGCCGGCCGAGGATGCGCTGGAGTTCATCCCTCTGCCGGACGAACCCGCCCAGGCCACCCGCGCCCCCGAACCTGTCGAGCCCAAGCCGACCGATCCGGTCTAATCAAGGTCGAATCCTCGGCGGCGCTGGATGTAGAAGGCGACGCCGATAAAGGCCACGCCGACCGCGATCATGGCCCAATGGATCGGGCTCGGAAACGTTTCGGGCGTTGAAACCTCATCGCGCGTTGCGCCGGGGGCCGCCGAGGATGACGACAGGACGGAGGCCTTGCTCGCGCCTTCGGCGCTCGCGGCCCCCGGCGTGAGGATGATCGCCGCCGCCAGCAAGGCGACCCGCAAACGTCTCGTCATGATGTCCCCGCGGCGCGGCATGCGCCAGATGCGCGCCTCCAAACGCACCGGGTCTGGATAGGGCTCCGTTCTCGGGCTGTGAATGTCTGGAAGTCTCTGAATTTGCGACGCTCAGGCCAGTCCGGGGCGACCTTCCTGTCTGCGCCGGGCAGGGGATGCGTTTGTTTTTCTCCAAGTCATGAATATCGGCTAGGATCGGCGTCCCCTTCTTGCCCTCGAGGATAAGGCGTCATGGCCTCGAATTCGATTGCCTGGGCGGTTTCAACCCAGACCGTGCCGGACGCCTTTGAGCGCTATGTCTATGGGATGGCTGATTTTTATGAGGTCTCCGGCGTCAGCGACCATGACCGGTTGAATTTCTACAACGAGACTCGAACGACCGTCGTCGATGCCGGCGCCATCGGCTATGGGCGGTCCGTCTGTCAGACGCTGGCGCGAAGCCCCGCGACATTGCGCCGCTCGGACGTGGACGGTCTCAATCTTTCGGTCCATCAGGCGGCGGTGGTCGGCGACGCTGACGGTCGTTCAGTCCGCGCCGCGCCCGGCGCCGTCCAGCTGCGCGACCTGTCGCGCCCAGGGGCGTCCCGGTTGGAGAAGGTCGACGTCACTGTCCTGATCGCGCCGCGCGCGGTTGTGCCGGCCTGTCTTCTGGCGCGAGAGGCCCACGGCGCCGTCATTGCGCCTGACGCGCCGGGCGCCCGGTTGCTGACCGCCCATCTGACCAGTCTGGACGCGCTTTCCGCCAGCCTGACGGACGACGAGGTTGAGGCCGCGATCCAGGCGCTGCTGTTGCTCGCGGCGCGGATGACCGGGTTTGAGGTGACCCTGGCGCCGTCCGAGGTCGCGGCCCTGCAACGCACGGTCCGGCGTCAGGCGAAGGGCTTCATCGAAACCCGTCTGGCGGCGGGTGAGGCTGGGATCACCAACGACGACGTGGCGAAGGCGGCGGGCGTGTCGCGGGCCTCACTCTATCGGGCCTTTGACGAGGACGGAGGGGTCGCGCGCTACATTCAGGACCGGCGGCTGCATCATGCCCGGCGCGCCTTGAGGCAAAGAAGCGGATCGGCGCCCACCATCGCCGACATCGCCTACGCCTATGGTTTCGCCTCGTCTTCGCATTTCAGCCGCCAGTTCCGGGCGCATTTCGGCTATTCTCCATCCGAGGTCGAGCCGTTGTCGCCGCCGCGCGACGTCTCCATGTCGGACGGCCCCATTCGTCACGACATTCTGGTACAGTGGCTCAAGTCCCTTCAGGACACGCCCGACGTGGCCTGAGGCGGCTGGATCAGTCGAGGCTGCGCAGGAAGCCGACCAGCGCCGCGCTCACCTCGTCCGCCCGCTCCTGTTGCAGCCAATGGCCGGCGCCCGGCAGGATCGACTGGCCGCGCAGGTCGGTCAGCCAGTCCTTTTGGGCACCCTCGTGCGGGCCGGCGTAGTGGCGCACCGGGTCGCGGTCGCCGACCATGAAAAGGGCGGGCTGAGCGACCTTCTGGCCTTGCAGGAAGGCGGTCAGGGTCCAGTTGCGATCGAGGCAGCGGTACCAGTCCAGCGGCCCCTTGAAGCCTGAGGCGGTGAAGGCGGCGACATATTCGGCAAAGTGCGCGTCACTCATCCACGGCGGCAGGGTCGCGTGGTCGGAGATGCTGTTTAGCAGACTGACGCCCTCGGGCATGAAGCCGGTCGACTGGTCCGCGTCGGCGGTGGCGCCGTCATAGGCCCAGAACATCTTGCGCAAGGCCGTGGCCGGATCGGCGTCGAGTTCGACATGGGCCTCGGGCGACTGGAAGCGGTTGATGTAGAGGTCGCCCAGGCCGGCCCGCTTGGTGATCGCCGCCATGGCTGCGGTCGGCGGTCCCTTGGGGCGGCGCGGCTGGAAGGGCACGGACAGGCCGGCCACGGCGCGGAAGACGTCGGGCCGCATCAGGGCGCAATGCCAGGCCACCGCCGAACCCCAGTCATGGCCGACGGCCACGGCCTGTTCCTCCCCCAGCGCCCGGACCAAATCGACCATGTCCCCGACCAGATGCAGGATGGTGTGGTCTTCTACATCGGCCGGTTTGTCGGTCCCGCCATAGCCGCGCATGTCAGGGGCGACGGCGTGGAAACCGGCTTCTGCCAGGGCCTGAACCTGGGCTCGCCAACTGATCCCCAGTTCGGGAAAGCCGTGCAGCAGCAGGACCAGCGGGCCTGTTCCGGCCTCCAGCACCTGTTGCGTCAGGCCGTCGGTGGCGATGCGGCGGGTCTGCATGGGCGGTCCTCCTGTCGAGCGCAGCCTGGCCCGCTTTTCGGCCTCTGGCGAGAGGGGCGAACGTTCCCGTTCCGTTTCGCGGCGCAGGGCGCTATGGATCGGGCGTGACCGACGTCTCCGCTCCCTCCACCGTACAGTCCGAGACTCAGCCTTGGGCCGAGCTGCCGCCTGCGCTGGCCACGCCGCCGGGCGCGGGGGCCGTGTGCGACGCGGGGGGCACCAGGAGGATCGGGCGCGGCGCGGCTGAGGGCGTCTTTCTGGGCGGCCCCGTCATGGTCGCCCATGCCAGCCTGACCGCGCGGCGTCTGGGGCTCAGCCCGCCGCCGCGCTCGACCGAGATGCTGGACGTGCTGGAGCTCTACGCCTTCGTGCGGCCCGCCAGGTTCTGCGCCCCTTCGCCGTCGGGGCTGGCCCTGGCTCTGGGCCGGTCCGAACCCAAGGGGGCCGAGGCTCAGGCGCAGGCACTGCGCGACGCCGCCGCCGACCTGCTCAACGAACTGACCGACCCCGCCTATCCGGGACGCGAGGACGCCTTCACCCTGGCCGGGACGCTGGACCGGGCGGGCTGGTCCTGGGGATCCCGCGTGCTGGCCGCGCTTCAGGCGGGACCCCTGCGAGATCGGCGCGAGCGCGGCACAGGTCTGGACGTCTGGTCCCGACTTCAGGAGTGGGAGGACGAGGCTCCGCGCGGCGAGGCTGGCTCGGCCCCCGTCGATTCGGAAAGCGCCCGCATCCGTCTCGACAAGTTGCTGCAGGCCTCGGGTCTGGACGAGACCCGCCCCGCCCAGTCCGACTACGCCGCCGAGGCAGCCTACGCCTTTTCCCCCCGCAACGAGGAGGGCCGTCCCCGCGTCCTGCTGGCCGAGGCCGGCACCGGCACCGGCAAGACCCTGGGCTATCTGGCCCCCGCCAGCCTTTGGGCCGAGCGCAACTCGGGGGCGGCCTGGGTATCGACCTATACCCGCGCCCTGCAACGCCAGATCGACCGCGAAAGCCGCGCCCTGTGGCCCGACGAGGCTGAGCGCCGCAAGAAGACGGTGGTGCGCAAGGGCCGCGAAAACTACCTCTGCCTGTTGAACCTGCAGGACATGATGCAGGCGGCCCAGCTGGGCGCCGGCGACCTGATCGGCATGGGGCTGGCCAGCCGCTGGGCCGCGCACAGCCGCGACGGCGACATGACCGGCGGCGACTATCCCGGCTGGCTGCCCGGCCTGTTCGCCGCCGCCCCCAGCCATCAGGCCAGCCCGGCCAATCTGGTCGACCGGCGCGGCGAATGCGTCCACGCCGCCTGTCCGCATTACCGCCTCTGCTTCGTCGAGAAGACCATTCGCGCCAGCCGCCGGGCCGATCTGGTCGTGGCCAATCACGCCCTGGTCATGACCCAGGCCGCCTTCGACGGCGCCCGCTCGGCGCGCGGCCAGAAGCAGGACGGCGAGACGGCGGCGCTGAAACGCATCGTCTTCGACGAGGGCCACCACCTGTTCGACGCCGCCGACAGCGCCTTCTCCGCCGCCCTCTCGGGTCAGGAAGCCGCCGAGTTGCGCCGCTGGATACGCGGTCCCGAGGGACGCGGTCGTCGCGGGCGCGGGCTGGAACAGCGTCTGGGCGACCTGTGCGCCGACAACGAGGCTGCCGCCAACGCCCTGAAGGACGCCATGCGCGCCGCCGCCGCCCTGCCGGGCGAGGGCGTCTCGGGCCGCATCGCCCCGGCGTCGGGCGAGATCAATCCCATCGGCCCGATCGAGGCCTTCCTGGTCGCGGCGCTGGAACAGCTGCGCGCTCGCAGTCAGGAGAGCGGCGGGACCGAGTTCGGGCTGGAGTGCGCCCTGCGCCCGGCCACCGAGCCGGTGCTGGAGGCCGCCCGCGCCGCCGCCCGCGCTATCGCCGCCGTCGAGGCGCCGCTTCTGGCCCTGTCGCGCCACCTCGAGGACATTCTGGACGAGGAGGCCGCCGAGCTGGACGGCGCCGCGCGCGCCCGGATCGAGGGCGCCCTGCGCGGCATGGACCGACGCGCGCGCATGACCCTGCCGGGCTGGCGCTCCATGCTGGCGGCGCTCGAAGAGGGCGGCGACGAACCCGATCCCGACTTTGTGGACTGGCTCAGCGCCGAGGCCGCCTTTGGCCGTATCCACGACGTGGCCCTGCGCCGCCACTGGATCGACCCGACCGTGCCGCTGGAAGCCGCCGTCATCATGCCGGCTCATGGCGTGCTGATCACCTCCGCCACCCTGTCGGACCCGGCGGCCGAGGACCCGTTTTCTCTGGCCCGGATGCGCAGCGGCGCGGCCCGCCTGATCGAACCGGCGCGGACGTTGAAGGTGGACAGCCCCTTCGACTACGCCGCCAACAGCCGTATCATCGTCGTCAACGACCTGATGAAGGACGACCCGCGCCAGATCGCGGCGGCCATGCGCGAACTGTTCCTGGCGGCGGGCGGCGGGGGCTTAGGGCTATTCACCGCCATCCGCCGCTTGAAAACCGTCTATGAGCGCCTGGGCCCGGACCTGGCCAAGGCCGGTATTCCGCTTTACGCCCAGCACGTCGATCCGCTGGAAGTCGGGGCGCTGGTCGACGTCTTCCGCGCCGAGCAGGACAGCTGCCTGCTCGGCACCGACGCCGTGCGCGACGGGGTGGACGTGCCGGGGCGGTCTTTGCGCGTCCTGGCCTTCGACCGCGTGCCCTGGCCACGCCCCGACCTGCTGCACAAGGCCCGGCGCGAGCGCTTCGGCGGCAAGGGTTACGACGACGCCCTGGCGCGCGGCCGCATCGCTCAGGCGTTTGGCCGCCTGATCCGCCGGGCCGACGACAAGGGGGTCTTCCTGATGCTGGACGCCGCCTGTCCGACGCGGCTGTTCGCGGGGTTGCCGCCTGGAACCGAGGTCCAGCGCATGGGCCTGGCCGAGGCGGTGGAGCTGACCAAGAGCTTCCTCAATCCCGAAGCGGGCTGAAGCCGCGCGCTCTTTCTTCCGTCATCCTCCGGCAAGCCGCGTAGCGGCGCTGGCCGGGGGACCCAGCGGCGCCCGGAGGGCGAAAAGCCACGCGCCGCGCATCCCGCAAAGATCGCCTTCGGCGCCGCTGGGTCCCCCGGTCTCCGCTTCGCTTCGCCGGAGGATGACGAAAATGATGAGCTCGGCTATCACCCGAGCCTTCGTTGCGATCGGCAATCCATGTCCAAGACCACCCCCGCCACCCTCGCCCTGACCCAGGCCGGCGTCGCCTTCGACCTCTTCCCCTACGCCTACGACCCCGACGCGCCGCGCGTGGGCTTGCAGGCGGCGGAGGCCCTGGGCTGGGCGCCGGAACAGGTGTTCAAGACCCTGATGACCCTGGTGGACGCCAAGCCCGCCTGCGTCATCGTCCCGTCCGACTGCGAGGTCAGCATGAAGAAGCTGGCCGCGGCGCTTGGGGCCAAGTCGGCCCAGATGATGAAGCCCGCCGACGCCGAACGCCTGACCGGCTACAAGGTCGGCGGCGTCAGTCCCTTCGGCCAGAAGAAGGCTGTCCCGACCGTGATGGACGAGACGGCCATTCTGTTCGACCGCATCCTGATCAACGGCGGCCAGCGCGGCCTTTTGCTGGGCCTTGCGCCGGATGAGGCGGCGCGGGCGGCGAACGCCAAGATGGCCGATCTGACGGCCTGATTTCACAGGTTTCGGCTGTCACTCCTCGAACGTCACCACCACGCTGTCGGCCGAGCGCTCGGCCTCGCCGTGGAAGACCGCCTCGATATTGTTGCCGTCCGGGTCCAGCAGGAAGGCGGCGTAGTAGCCGGGGTGATAGGGCCGCTCGCCGGGCGCGCCGTTGTCGGTTCCGCCCGCCGCCAGTCCCGCCGTGTGGAAGGCATCGACCATGGCCCGGTCCTGGGCCTGAAACGCCAGATGGCAGCGTCCGGTCGGCCGCCCCGCCGCCGCTATGCTGTCCACCGCCGAGACGAACAGCTCATCCGCCCAGAAGAAGCGTTCCGCTTCGCCGCCGATCGGCACGCCCAGCGCCTCCAGCACCGCGCCGTAGAAGCGGCGGCTGGCCTCCAGGTCGGGCGTCACCAGTTGCAGATGGTCGATCAGCCGACCGCGATGCAGCTGTTGCGTTTCCATGGTCTTCGTCTCCTGTCGAATTGCGATTCGAATGGATAACAGATTGGCCTGTTCCTGCTGCCAGGACGTGTCAGCAGCCTCCGGTCCTGCTAGACCGCGCCTATGACCGACGCCCACGCCACGCCCGTCCACGCCCCTGGGCGCCACAGCCGCAAGGGGCTGATCATCCCCTTCGTCATCGTCTTCGTGGGCCTGGCCCTGTGGACCGGCTGGTGGTTCGTCCTGACGCAGCAGATCGAGAAGAAGCTGGAGAGCCGCATCGCCCGGCTGGAGCAATCCGGCTGGACCGTGAAGCACGCAGGCCTGTCCACGACCGGGTGGCCGCTGCGGGCGCGAGTGGCGATGAAGCACGTGGACGTCGTCGCCCCCTCGGGCCACGCGGTCGCCGCGCCCGAAATCGTGGCCGAGGCCAACGCCTATAACCCGACCAAATGGGTCATCGCCGCGCCGGACGGTCTGGTCCTGACGCGCGGCGCCAAAGGCAAGGTGGCGGTGCGCGCCGAGATGATCCGCATGAGCCTGCACGGCCTGACCCAGCGCTGGCCCAATGTGGTGGTCGAACTGGCCAAGCCGGTCTTCACCGCCCTGCCGGACGCTGAACCCTTCCCCCTGGCCAAGGCCGGGCTGATCCAGTTCTACATGCGGCCCCACATGGCGGGCTCGAACACACCGACCGATGATGTCGATGTCCTGTTCCGTCTGGTGGACGGCGAAGGCCGCCCTTCTGGCCCGGTTGAGGGCCTGACCCAGTCAGGCCGGCTGAACGCCCAGGTCGAGGCCGTGATCGAAAAGGCCAGCGCGCTCAAGGGCGCCGACGCCCAAGGCCTTTTGTCGGCCTGGACCGCCACCGGGGGCCGCTTCGTCGACATGAAGGGCCAGTTGGAGGCGGGCGAAAGCCGCACCTTCCTGTCCAGCCCGGCCCTGTCGGCCGACGACAAGGGGCAGCTTCAAGGCGAAGTCTTCCTGCGCGCCGAGAAGCCGCTGGCCGCCATCGTCGGACTGGCCGGGGCCACGCAGGGCGGGGCGGTGGACCGCGCCGCCGCTGCTCGCGCCGCCGCCGCCACGCCTCAGGGCGGAACCGGTGATCAGGGGCAGGCCGTCGATCTGGTGTTGAACTTCAAGGGCGGGCGCACCTACCTCGGCCCCTTCGCCCTGGCCCCGGCGCCCCAGCTGTTCTGATGCTGGTCGAACCGCCCGAGGACGCTGAGCGTCTGGCGCTGGACCGCGCCCTGATCGCGGCGGCGCGGGCGCGGGTCGCCGCCGGCGCGCGCGGTTCCGCCGACGCCGACGCCATCGCCCTGCGCGAGATTCTGCGGGACGTCCCCCTGTCCGAACGCCCGGCCCTGCGCGCCGTGCTGGGCCGGATTGAGGCCGCGACCGGGCCGGCGCTGGCTGTCTGCGGGCCGCTGTCACAGGTGCTCGCGGCCGACCGCTGGGGTCTGATCGGTCGCCCCGTCGCCGAGCCGGATCAGGCGCTGGCGACCGCGCGCCAGGCCGGCCGCGCCCTCATCGACCTTGGCCCTCGCCCCTGGTGGGGCAAGCTGCTGGCCCTGCCCATGCTCAAGGTCGTCGCCGCCCTGCCGGACGACGCCGCCGGTTCGCCCCGCGCCCTGCTGGTCTCGTCCGAGGCCCCCGGCCCGACCGGCGACGACCGCACCTTCTGGGTCACCGACAGCCCGGCCGCCGACGCCCGCATCATCGCGGCGCTTTGCGAGGCGGGCCTGATCGCCGCGCCCCTGGCGGCGGGCGGCGGCTTGAAGCTGTTCGTCCTGACAGGCTATGTGCAGGCCGAGGACGGGCGGTTGATCAACGCCCCCGGCCAGATGAGCGGCGTCATCGGCGCCGCCCCCGTTTACTGACCACGCTTTCGAGGATGACGCCCATGACCGACGCGATCAAAGCCGCGCCCGCCCCCAAGCCCGGCATCCTCGACATCGCCCCCTATGTGGGCGGCAAGGGCTCCATCGCGGGCTTCGCCGAGCCGATGAAGCTGTCCTCGAATGAGAACGCCCTGGGCGCGGGCGAGAAGGCGCGTGAGGCCTATGCCGCCGCGCTCAAGAACATCCACGTCTATCCCGATGGCCGCGCGGGCAAGCTGCGTGACGCCGTGGCCGCCCATCACGGTCTGGAGGGCGAGCGTCTGATCTTCGGCAACGGCTCGGACGAGGTCTTCGCCCTGCTGAACCAGACCTATCTGCAGCCCGGCGACAACATCGTCACCGGCCAGTACGGCTTCCTCGCCTACCGTATCTCAGCCATGGCCTGCAGCGCCGAGGTCAAGCTGGCGCCCGAGCCGAACATGAAGGCCGAGGTCGAGGCCATCCTCGAACAGGTCGATGAGCGCACCCGCATCGTCTATGTCTCCAATCCGTCGAACCCAACCGGCAGCTGGAACTCGGGCGAGGAAATCCGCCGTCTGCACGCCGCCCTGCCGTCGCACATCATCCTGGTGGTGGACGAGGCCTATGCCGAGTTCGTGGTCGAGCCGGAGTGGGAGACCAGCTTCGGCCTGGCCCGCGAAGCGTCCAACATCGTCGTCACCCGCACCTTCTCCAAGATCCACGGCCTCGGCGGCCTGCGCATCGGCTTCGGCTACGCCCCGCTGGCCGTGGCCGAGGCCATCGACCGCATCCGTCTGCCCTTCAACGTCTCGGTGCCGGGCCTGGACGCCGCCACCGCCGCCCTGGCCGACGAGGCGCACCAGAAGGCCTCGCGCGACCTGGTGTTGGACTGGCGTCCGCGCCTGACCCAGGCCATTCGCGGCTTCGGCTTCGAGGTCTTCCCCTCGGCGGGCAACTTCGTCCTGATCCGCTTTGCGGACGAGAAGCGTAACGCCGCCGCCGCCAACGACTATCTGAATTCCAAGGGCGTCATCGTGCGCCCGGTCGGCGGCTACGGCCTGCCCGACTGCCTGCGCATCACCATCGGCACGGAAGATCAGAACCGCGCCGTCATCGACGCCCTCAGCGAGTTCGCCGCCAGTTGATTTGGCGGCGAACTGACGTCGGGCCTCAGGGGTCTGGCGTCAGGGCTTCGACGTCAGCAGGGCGGTGGAGGCGGTCTCGATCCGGTTCTCCAGTTCCGCCATGAACTCGGCCCGCTTCAGGCCCGCCGGGATGGGCGGCAGGAACTCGAAAACGATGGTCCCCGGATAGCGGCGGAAGCCGTGCGCCGGCCAGTGAACGCCGGAGTTGGTGGCGATGGGCCAGCAGGGGCTGTTCAGATCGCGGTAAAGGGCGGCGATGCCGGGCTTGTAGTCGGGAATCGCGCCGATCTCGCCGCGCGTGCCCTCGGGGAAGATCAGGATCTGGCGGCCCTCGGCGTGACGGACGCGGGCCTGACGCACCATGTCCTTCAGCGCCTTGGAATGGGCCGAACGGTCGACGGCGATCATCCTGGTTTTCCAGGCGAACCAGCCGAAAAAGGGCAGGACCATCAGCTCCTTTTTCATGATGAAGCAGGTGTCGTCGAGGAAGGCGAAAGGAGCGATGACGTCCAGCATGCCCTGATGCTTGCAGGCCAGGAGGGCCGCGCCGGTCGGCCGATGCTCCAGCCCGCGCACCTCGACCTTCACCCCGGCGATCCAGCGCAGGCCGAACAGGACGAACCGCGACCAGGCCTTGATGACCCAGACGGCGGCGCCGTGCGGCATCAGCAGGGCCGGCGACAGGCCGACGGCGAAGATCACCATCGACAGATAGAGCCAGACGACAAAGATCAGGGAGCGGAGGGTGGTCATGGGGTCAGGCGGCCTCGGGCTGGATCTGCGGCGCCGACCGTTCCGGGTGATGACCCCTGATACGGTGCATCCCTTCGCGGCCCAGCACGGCCAGGTATTTCATATATTCCAGCGTCATCCGCCGGGCGGTGACGGCGGCCCGCCACCAGCGCGAATTGTCCAGCGAGGGCGTGGAGACGGCATAGGGGGTCAGCTTGACGCCGGGGGCTGCGCCGCGGATCTCCATGAGGCTGCGCGGCATATGATAGTCGGAGGTGACGACGATCAGGCTGTCGTAGCCCTTGGACCGCGCCCAGGCGGCGATCTCCTGCGCGTTGCCGACCGTGTTCTCGGCCTCGAAGCCCAGGTCGACGCAGCAGTTGAACAGCTTGGACGAACCCGGCGTCAGGGCCCGCAGTTCCTGGCGGCGGACGTCTCGGTTGACGCCCGAGATCAGCACCCGGCGGCCCTTGTCCAGTTCCAGCAGACGGATGGCCGCGTTGACGCGCTCGGCCGAGGGGCCGGTCAGGGCCACTATGGCGTCAGCGCGCGCGGGCTCGGGCGCCGGCGTCAGGCCGCGCACGCGCTCGGCGAAGGCGAACAGCCCCACCAGCCACATCAGCGCCACCACGGCGATCAGCGTCATGAACTTCATGATGCCTAACTAGCCACGCGCGCCCAGCTTCGCCAGCGCCGTGAAGCGGGCGGCCAGCAGAGCGACGCCAAAAGCCAGCAGGGGACAGGCGATCAGGATCAAGAGGTCGGAAAAGGCCAGGGGCAGCGCCGGGGTCAGGCCGCTTTCGCCGCCAATCAGCCGCAGCAGACCCAGCAGCAGGGCGGCGAGCCCCGCCCCCATGGCCCCGGCCTGGGCCGCCAGCCCGCCGAAGCGCCGCTGGAACAGGCCGGCGACATAACCGTCCGATGCGCCGTTCAGGCTCAGGGTCTCGATCACGCTCGCCTGGGCCGCCATGCCCGCGCGGGTGGCGTAGGCGATGGCCGCCGCCGTCGCTGCCGCGATCAGCAGGAAGGCGGAGCCGGCCAAGGCGGTGATGACACCGGCGGAGCGCTCGACCTCGCCGCGCCACAGGCTGTGGTCGTCGACGGTGGCGTCCAGTCCGGCCTCGGCCAGGGCGCGGCTCAGGGTCGGAGCGCTGGCCGGGTTCTTAGGGTCCAGCCGCACCGTGACCAGATAGGGCAGGGGCAGGTCCGGCAGGGCCGCTTCGCCGACCCAGGGCCGCAGCAGGGTCTCGGCGGCCTTGCGGTCCATGGCCTCGGCCTCGGCCACGCCTTTGACCCCGGCCAGGGTCTCGGCGGCGCGGGCGGCGGCGGTGGGGCCGGTCTCGTCCACGCGCGGGCGGACCTGGACCGTGGCCTCGGCCCGCAGCTGGCGCGCCCAGCCGTGGGCGGCCCGGTCGGCGGCCACGGCCCCGACGGCGGTGATGGAGGCGAGGAAGCAGAGGACGGCGATGACCACCATCAGCCAGCGCTCGCCGCCCGCCTCGCGCGACAGCAGGCCCGGTCCCCTGGAGAAGAGGGCGCGGATCATGCGGCGTCTCCCGTGGCGGTCATCTGGGTCAACTGGCCGTTTTCCAGCCTCAGCACGGATGCGCCGACCCGCTCGGCCAGGGCCTCGTCGTGGCTGGCGATCAGGACCGTGGCGCCCAGCTTGTTCAGCGACTGGAACAGCCGCATCAGCTTCTCGCCCATGGCGCGATCGACGCTGCCGGTCGGTTCGTCGGCCAGGATCAGGCGGGGGCGGGTGATGACGGCGCGGGCGATGGCCAGCCGCTGCTTCTCGCCGCCCGACAGAGCCGGGGGCAGGGCGTCCATTCGCTGGCCCAGACCGACCCAGCGCAGCATCTCGGCCACGTCGGCGGCGTGGTCGGCGGGCTTGCCGCCCGCCAGGGTCAGGGGCAGGGCCGCGTTTTCAAATGCGGTCAGGTGGTCCAGCAGGCGGAAATCCTGAAACACCACCCCCATCCGCCGCCGGAAGGCGGGCACGCCGCCGCGCGGCAGGTCGGTGACGTTGCGCCCGAACAGACTGATTCGCCCCGTCCGGGGTCGCTCGGCCAGGGTCAGCAGCCGCAAAAGCGAGGACTTGCCCACGCCGGAGGGTCCGGTAAGGAAGTGGAAAGAGCCCTGCGGCAGACTAAGGTTAACGTCGCGCAGGACGTCGGGCCTGTCCGCATAGCCGAAACCCACGCCCCGCAGGCGGACGGTGTCGGGCGCGGAATCAGGGTCGGCGGCGCGTCGGGTCGAGTTTGGCATCAGGTTTCGTATTTGGACCGGGGCGTTGCGGGCGCCTCGACAGGAGGGGGCGTCGAGCCTCGCAGTCAGCCGACATGATACTGACCTGCCCCGCCTGCGCCACCAGCTATTTTGTGCCCGACGAGGCGATCGGTCCGAACGGCCGTCGCGTGCGCTGCAAATCCTGCGGCCACGACTGGCGCGCGACGCTGGAGGACGAGCCTCTGGAGCTGTCCGCCGCCACCGAGGAGCCTGGCGGCGAGCCCGGCTTCGGCAAACGGGAAGAGGCGCCCGACAGTCTGGCCGAGACCCCGGCGCCGGAACTGCCCCGCGCCTTCCGCGCCAAGGCCGAGCAGCAACGCAAGATGCGCCGCGCGGCCACGCAAGGCGCGGTCTGGGCCGGTCTGGCCGTGGTCTTCCTGACCCTGATCGGCGCCGCCTATGCCTTCCGCCTGCAAATCGTCCAGGCCTGGCCCCAGGCCGCCGCCGTTTACAAGCTGGTCGGCGCGCCGGTGAACCTGGCCGGGCTGGAGTTCGAGGCTGTCGGCATCCGCCTGGCGCCCCACGATCCGGGCAAGGTCATCGTGTCGGGGGCTCTGCGCAATATTCGCGACAACGAGGTCGTAGCACCGCCGGTGCGCGTAGCGGTGGTGAACGCCGCCGGCGCCGAAATCGCGCACCGCATCCTTCGTCTGGAAACTGCGCCGGTCCTACCCGGCAAGGTCCAGGGCTTCGCCGTCGTCATCCCCGATCCCGATCACAAGGCGGCCAGCGCCGGGTTTGATTTCGTGCTGGACCTGAAGGATCGGCCCAAGCCGGCCGGGACGGTTCCGACCAAGCCGGCGATCCGACGTCCGCCCTCGGCGGTTGAGGAGGGGCTGCGTCGCGACACGGCCCTGAGTCAGACGCCGCGCGACGCGACTCCACTCGACAAAGCCCCCGCCAAGGGTCTATCCGCCGGACATGGCTGATCAAGACCCGGCGCCCGCCCCCACGGTTCTCCTGCCGCAATCCGAGATCGAGGCGATCGTCGCCGATCTGGCGCGGCGCATCGCCCCCGTCATCGACGATGAAACGGTGGCCGCTGTCCTGCTGACCGGCGGGCTGTGGTTCGGCGCCGACCTGACCCGCGCCCTGTCGCGCGAAGGCCGCAACGTTCGCTTTGACGCCCTGTGGCTGGCCTCCTACGGCGACGAGAAGACCAGTCGCGGCCAGATCGACGTCTATGCTCCTTATCAGCGCTCGATCACGGGCAAGCGCGTCCTGATCCTTGATGACGTCTTCGACACCGGCCTGTCGCTGGCCGAGGCGGTGCGGATCACGAAAGACGCCGGGGCGTCCGAGGTCCTGACCTGCGTCTTCGCCCGCAAGCCCTGGCCCAAGCCGCGCGCCCCTGAGCCCGACTTCGTCGGCTGGGAGGCCCCGAACCGCTTCCTCGTCGGCTACGGCCTGGACCATAAGGGCGGCATGCGCGGCCTGCCGGATATCTGCGCGCTGGATTGAAACTTCGTCACCCTCTCCCGGCGGGAGAGGGCTTGAGCCTCCAAGCGCGAAGCGATTGGCTAGGCGAAAGGGTGAGGGGTTGCGGTTTCAGTCGGCGTCAGCCGTGGCGCGACGGCTCACGCCGACGGCGACCAATGACCCTCATCCGACCCTTCGGGCCACCTTCTCCCAACGGGAGAAGGGACAAGTGTCCGCTACCCCTTCAGCCAATCCGCCATCGGCTCCCGCGCGAACATCTGCTGATAGGTCGGGCGAGGACGGATGACGGCGTGGCGTTCGCCATCGACCAGAACCTCGGCGGCCAGAGGGCGGGTGTTGTATTCCCCGCTCATCACCGCGCCGTAAGCCCCGGCGCTCATGAAGACCACCAGATCGCCGGCTTCGAGCGGCGGCAGGTCGCGGTCGCGGGCGAAGGTGTCGCCCGTCTCGCAAACGGGGCCGACCACGTCATAGGGGCGCATGCCACCCGCGCGCGGGCGCACCGGCTTCAGGTCGTGGAAGGCGTCATAGAGGGCGGGACGCATCAGGTCGTTCATCGCTGCGTCCAGCACCAGGAAGCGCCGCCCGTCGGTCCGTTCATTGACCTGTATGACCCGGCTCAGCAGCACGCCGGCGTTGGCGGTCATCAGACGGCCCGGCTCGAAGGCCGCCTCGACGTTCAGGCCCTCCAGCACCCGTGCGGCCATGGCCACATAGTCGGCGGGGGAGGCGGTTTCGGCGTCGCCGTAGTAGGGCACGCCGAGGCCGCCGCCGAGGTCGAGGCGGGTGATGCTGTGGCCCTGCGCGCGCAGGGTTTCGGTCATGTCCCGCAGCAGGCGGAAGGCGTTTTCCAGCGGGGTCAGGTCGGTGATCTGGCTGCCGATGTGGCAGGCCAGGCCCACGGGGGTGACGTGCGGCGAGGCGGAGGCGCGGGCGTAGAGGCTGAGCGCCTCCTCGACCGGCACGCCGAACTTGTCGCCCGCGCCGCCGGTGGTGATCTTGGCGTGGCCGCCGGCGCCGATCTTCGGGTTGACCCGGATGGCGATGGCGGGCGAGGCGGACTTTTCAGCGGCGACGAGGATCAGCCGTTCGAGTTCCGCCGACGATTCAACGTTGATCTGGCGCACGCCGACGTCGATGGCGAAGGCCAGTTCGGCGTCGGTCTTGCCCACGCCGGAGAAGATGATGCGCTCGCCGGGTACGCCCGCCGCCAGGGCGCGACGGATCTCGCCCTCGGACACGGTGTCGGCGCCGCAGCCGAGCTTGGCCAGGGTCGCCAGCACCGACAGGTTGGAGTTGGCCTTGACCGCAAAGGCGATCAGAGCCTCGCCCAGCGCGGCTTTGTGGGCGTCGCAGGCGTCACGCAGCAGACCGTAGTGACGGCGCAGGGTGGCCGAGGAATAGACATAGGTCGGGGTCCCGACCTCCGCCGCCAGCATCTCCAGTGAGACGCCCTCGGCGTGCAGAACACCGTCCTTCAGGTCGAAATAATGCACGGCGGGCGTCCGGTCTGGAGAAGGAAGGGCCGATCAGAGCGCCGGCGGGCGACCGAACGGGTCCGAGGCGCCGCTGTCGATGGGCATCTGGCTGGGGGCGCGATTGACCGTCGCCGGTTCCGGCAGGGTCTTGGCGTTCCGGTCGCGCGGGGCGCGCTCGTTCTGGACGGCGCCGGGCGCTTCCAGATCGGCCATGCGGCCGCAACCGACCAACAGAAGGGCGGCGGCGCCCGCGAGGATCAGGGTCTTTTTCACAGGCGGCTTCTCCAGTCGGCGATGCGGGCGCGGACCTGTTCCGGCGCCGTGCCGCCGAAGCTCTGGCGGCTGGCGCAGGAGGCTTCGGGCGTCAGGACTTCATACACGGCTTTGGTGATGCCGGAATCCAGAGCCTGCAATTCTTCCAGCGGCAGATCGCCCAGACCGCCGCCGAGCGCTTCGGCCCGCTTCACGGCGGCGCCGGTGACGTGGTGCGCCTTGCGGAAGGGCAGGTTCAGTTCGCGCACCAGCCAGTCGGCCAGGTCAGTTGCGGTCGAGAAGCCGGCGCCGGCGGCGGCGGCCATGCGCGGCGTGTTGGGGATGATGGCGGCGACCATGGCGGTCATGGCCGTCAGCGCCAGATCAAGGGCGTCGAAGGCCTCGAACACCGGCGGCTTGTCCTCCTGCATGTCCTTGGAATAGGCCAGCGGCAGGCCCTTCATCACCGTCGACAAGGCGACCAGCGAGCCCATGATCCGGCCCGTCTTGGCGCGCACCAGTTCGGCGGCGTCGGGGTTGCGCTTCTGCGGCATGATGGACGAGCCGGTTGTCAGGTCGTCGGGCAGGGTGGCGAAGCCAAACATCGGCGTCATCCAGATCACGATCTCCTCAGCCAGACGCGACAGATGGCCCGCCGCGATCGAGGCGGCGGCCAGGCTTTCCAGCGCAAAGTCGCGGTCGGAGACGGCGTCGAGGCTGTTGGCCATCGGGCGGTCGAAGCCCAGAGCCTTGGCCGTCATGTGGCGGTCGATGGGGAAGGGCGAGCCGGCCAGGGCCGCGGCGCCCAGCGGGTTCTCGTTCATGCGGGTGCGGGCGTCGGCAAAGCGGCTCGCGTCGCGGCCGAACATCTCGACATAGGCCATCAGGTGATGACCGAAGGTCACCGGCTGGGCCGTCTGCAAATGGGTGAAGCCGGGCATCAGGTCGCCCGCGTGCTGTTCCGCGCGGTCCAGCAGGGCGGCTTGCAGAATTTTCAGCTGCTCGACGGTGCGGTCGCAGGCGTCGCGCACCCACAGGCGGAAGTCCGTCGCCACCTGATCATTGCGGCTGCGCGCCGTGTGCAGACGCCCCGACGGCTCGCCGATCAGCTCCGACAGGCGGGCCTCGACGTTCATGTGGATGTCTTCATAGGCGTCGCGGAAGGGGAAGGTCCCGGCCGTGATCTCGCTCTCGATCACGTCCAGCCCGCCCAGGATGGTTTCGGCGTCAGCGGGCTGGATGATGCCCTGTTGGGCCAGCATGCGGCAATGCGCCCGCGACCCGGCCAGGTCCTGCGCCCACAGGCGTTTGTCGACGCCGATGGAGACGTTGATGGCCTGCATGATGTCGGCGGGCTTGGCGCTGAAGCGTCCGCCCCATAGAGACTGACCTTGAGGGGTGTTGGAAGGCGTGTCGGACATGAGCGGCTCTAAACGGACTTTGGCGGGCGTGGCGACGGCGGTGGTGCTGATCGGCGTGATCGGCGGCGCGGCGATGCTATACGCCAATCGCGACGGCGGGGGCAAAGAGTCCGCGTCATCCTCGCTGGCGGTTTACGCCAAGGGCTCGCTGGCGAAGCTGCTAACGCCCGCTCCGACGCCCGCGCCCGACTATGTCTTCAAGGACGCCGAGGGCCGCGATGCGCGCTTTGCCGACTTCAAGGGCAAGGTGGCGGTGGTCAACCTGTGGGCCACCTGGTGCGCGCCCTGCAAGATCGAGATGCCGACCCTGGCGGCCTTGGCCGAGCACTATAAGGACCGGGACGACGTCGCCGTCGTCACCATCAGCATGGACGTGGAGAAAGCCGTGCCGGAGGCGCGCGCCTTCATCGCCGACCATGCGCCGCTGGCCTATTACGCCGATCCGAAATTCCAGTTGCCGTTCGAGTTTCCCGGCAAGGGGGCCATGCCCCAGACCATCCTGCTGGACCGCCAGGGGAATGTGCGCGCTGTCCTGACCGGCGAGGCGGACTGGGGCAGCGATGAAGCGAAGGCCTTAGTCGAGGCGCTGCTGGCGGAAGACTGATCCTTCTCCCCTTGCGGGAGAAGGTGGACGGATGAGGGGTTGAGCCCGGTTCGATGGGCCGCCTGCTCTAGCCTTTGAGAGACCCCTCATCCGGCCCTGACGGGCCACCTTCTCCCGCAAGGGGAGAAGGAACGGGAAGTCCTAGTTCTTCGCCGGAACCCGCGTGTCCGTGGCCGGGTCGACGGCGCCGGGGCGGCCTTCGGCGGCGGCCTGGGCCTGATTGTTCTCGAGCTTGTCGGCGACCTTGCCGGCGCCTTCCTCGACGGCCTGAGCCGCCTTCATGGCGCCCGACTCGACGACTTCGCCGGTCTGGGCGGCGACATCGGCGGCCTTGTCGCCGGCGGCCTCGGCGTTGACCTCGGCCTTCTCTTGTTCGGCCTGGGTGCAGGCGGCGGCGCCAAGCGCCACTACCGAGGCGGCGGCGATCGTCAGGATACGGATGCGCATGGGATGTCCCCGTTCTTGCGTTGAACCTTGGCGGTAAACGCAGCGAGCCGGAGGGAGTTGCCTCGGGCCTCTAGTCCAGATCGACCGGCAAGGTTTGGCTGGCCAGCAGCCTTTCTGTCGTGGCCCAGTGGTCCGGGTCCTGACCTTCCACCCAGGTCTGCACCATGTCCCGACCCAGGCCGTAGTTGATGATGTAGGAGCGGTAGGTGTCGATGAAGCTGAGGCGCTGGTTCGCCCGGTCGCGGGCGATCAGATTGTATTTCTGCAACTGGTCCAGCGCCGTTTCGCGGTCGATGCGGCCCGCCAGATAGGCGTCGGCGATGGTGTATTCGGCCCGGCCCAGCTCGCGCGTCAGGGCCAGCAACTGAGTCTGGGCCTCGGCCGTCGCCGGGTCCAGCCCGGCCAGCGGATAGAGGACGCGCTTCTCGAAATCGGTGCGCTCATGGCCGGGGAAGGCCAGGTCGATGCCGTAGTTGGCGCTGCCTTCGGCGATGAAGGACATGGGGCTGAACAGGGGATAGACGCTCATCTCGACCCAGCCCTTCTGTTTCACAAAGGTCTGTTCCAGCAGGGCGTTATAGACGTGGTGGCCGGGATAGCCCTCGTGACAGCCCAGATCGACGGCGCGGTCGATATAGATGGGCAGGTCGGTGTTGACCTGGATCAGGCTGAAGGCGTTCCCCTTGTACCAGTTGTAGCCCGACCACGGCTTGTCGTTGACGAACTCCAGGGTGAAGGTCTCATGGGCGGGCAGGGTCATGTGCCGTTCGGTGCGCGCCTTGCACTCGTTGATGGCGGCCCGCATCACCGGCTCCAGCCGGTCCTTGGGAATGACGTAGCCGGCGCGGAACGCCGCGACCCGGTCGGCCAGCGGTCCCTCGCCGGGGATCAGGGCGTCGATGCGCGCCAGCACCGGATCATAGGACGACAACGGCCGCAGTTCCGGCCGTACGCCGAACTGGGCCTCGGCCTCGTCGGCGAAGCTCATCTTCTCCCCGGCCAGCATTCGCAGGCGCGCCGAGGCCGCCGAGACATGGGCCGAAAGATAGGCGCGGCGTTGCAGGCTTTCGGCGTCCAGGCCCGCCGTCGGCAGTGCGTCGAGGCGGCGCGTCAAGGCGGCGGCGTCCTCGGCCAGCTGGGGCAGGGCGCGCGGATGGGCCTTGGCCGCCTCGGCCCATTCCGCCGGTCCGTAATAGGCGTCGACATAGCCCGGCTCGCGCTCGCCGATCTCCAGCGTCAGGGCGACGTAGTCACGGGCCACGGCGTCCAGACCATCCGGCGCCGTCGCCGGCGCCGTGGCGCAGGCGGCCAGCAGGACGACGGCGGCCGTCAGGGCGGCGATGTTGGAAACGCTCATGGAAACTCCCTCTCTCCGGTCGAGACGCTAGGCCTTTGCGGCCTTCGCGCCAAGAAGGCGACACGGTCGAGATTCAGGGATTGAGGCCGCCCGGCCCATGCTGTAAGCACCGCCGTCCGGCTCGAGAGCCGCAGACGCACCCGTAGCTCAGCTGGATAGAGTGCTGCCCTCCGAAGGCAGAGGTCACAGGTTCGAATCCTGTCGGGTGCGCCATCTCTTTTAGCAACTCGTTGTATTGCTTGATCTTTTTCTGATCGCGCGCAAACGACCCCAACATTTGCCCCAACACCTAGCGCCGCCCTTCGCTCACGCGCCATGGCCTGAAGCGGGATGATCGCGTCATGAGAGGTGGCTGGCACCGTTTCAGCTTCGCGATTCGGCTCACCGGGAGCGGTCGTTTCATCCAGTAGCGACAAGCGCGCCCAGCTTCGGGGCCTCGAAAGATACCAACAGCAGGTATCGCCGCTATCTTGTGCCTAGGACGGTATCAAATTGTGCGAAGCGTTGGCTGCGCTTCGCAGGTCTGAGGCAATCTTTGAGCCGCCTCGCGGTTCGAAATGCCCCGTCTGAACGAATCCTAGCGGAAAACTCCATATCACGGCCCGCTCCGGAGTCAGCCATGCCTACCGCCACCCAGCCTGTCGTGATGTCTGTCCAGCAATTCTGCGAATGGTCCTCGATCGGCAGGACCAAGGTTTATGAGGAGATCGCCAGCAGCAGGCTGAAAACCCTGAAAGTTGGGCGGCGCAGGCTGATCAAGTGCGATGACCGGACATCATCGGCTATGTCAGATACAGGTTCTGGCCGTCGCTATAGCGGCCTGGGTCCTTGACAGAAGTGACGGTGCGAGCCGTAAGCTTGTTCGTACCGCCCTTCATATCTGACCGACCTTTTGCCCCGCCACCCTAACAGCTACCACCCTAGCATTCACCCTAGCAGACGTCACGGCTTTAGCGGAATGAGGCCGAACAGCCACGAACGCTGCTGCCAAATTTCTCTATAAGTTTCAATACTTCTGCGATCGATAACGAACTTGCCCGAATGGACCTACGCCGCATGTCGGGTGCGCCATCCTCCACTTCCATGCTTCGTGAAGCCTGTCGCAGACAGCGTCGTTCGCTGGCTCAGAGGTACTTCATCCACCACTGGGAACTGCGGCGTTTGACGCCCGCGAACCAGCGGCAGGCGAATCCGCAGGGCACAGCCGTGGCGAGCGCCAGAAGCCATATCCAGCCCACGTTCGGCAGACTGAAGACCTCGCCCTGATTGGCCCCGAACAGCGTCAGCGCCGCCAGATTGAGCAGGTGCAGGCCGTAGAGGTGGATCAGGTAAAAGAACAGCGGAGCGCCGCCGAACACGGCAAGAAGGCCGACCGGTCGTCTCGGCGCCCGTTCAAGCCCGGCCAGCAACAGGACGCCGACGCCCAGGGTCGTCAGCAGGAAGTCGGCCGAGGGCGGGTACTTGGTCAGGTTCAGCACGCTCATCATCGTGTGCAGCAGGTCGGGCTGCATCGCCCAGGGCTGATCGCCGTAGAGGTTGAGCGTCCGCAAGACGACGAACAGGCCCAGCATGGCAAGGCCCAGAATGACCAGCCGCCGACGACGCGTCACGCCCTCTGCCGCGAACCACGGTCCGATCCCGTAACCCAGGGCGATCACGCCGATCCACGGCAGCAAGGGGTAGGAGGTCCGCGCCTGTCCGCCCCAGGGCAGGTCGATATAGCCGCGGTCATGCAGCACGGCCCAGACGGCGTGGCCCGGCGCGCCCTCGGCCACGGTGATCGGGTCCAGAAGATTATGTCCCAGCATGATGACCAGCCCCACGGCGATCAGCAGGCCGCGGGGCAGATGGACCAGGGCCGCCAGCGCGATCATCGACAGGCCGATGACCCAGATAACCTGAAGGAACACTGTGGTCGGCGTCAGGGAGAAGGTCCAGGCGAAGCTGACCAGGGTCAGTTCCAGGACGATCAGGAACAGGCCGCGTTTGAACAGGAAGGCCGAGGCCGCCGGGGCACCGCCCTTCTTTGACGCGTACAGCCAGGCGCTGAGCCCGGTCAGGGCCACGAAGATCGGGGCGCACAGATGCGCTGCCAGCCGGGTGAAGAAGAGGGCCGGAGGGGTCGCCGTCACATCCATCGGGTCCGCGACCTGGGCGTGGATGAAGAAGAACTCACGCGCATGATCGACTAGCATCAGCAGCATCACCAGGCCGCGCAGGGCGTCGATGGACTGGATGCGGACGGAGGGCGCGGCGGTGGAGGCGGTGGCGGGAGGCGTCATTCGACTGTGCGTAAATGATACATGATAACATTACAAATTTCCTGCAAGAGTCATTTGACGCTCGTCGCACGGCGTCCGATGAAAGCCATGTGAGTGAACCCGTCCTGCCCGTTCGACGCCTGCCCAAGGGCCGACTGCCTGCGCCTCCGCCGGGGATGGGGCGGATCGAAGGCTTTTCCGACATTCGGCTGAGCGTCGAACAGGCCGAGGCCTCGCTGGAGGCGGCGGCGGATCGGCTGTCGCTGCCGCGGTCGGGATGGTCGTCGGGGCGGTTCGACATGCTGGCGATTTCCGGCGGGGCGGCGGGCGGCGCCTATGGGGCAGGGGCTCTGGTCGGGCTGAGCGAAGCGGGGACGCGGCCCGAGTTCGCCCTGGTCACGGGGGTCAGCACCGGCGCCCTGATCGCCCCCTTCGCCTTTCTGGGCCCGGCCTGGGACGAGCGTCTGGCCGACACCTATGTCGGGGGTCACGCCGCCGACCTGCTGAGCCTGCGCCGACTGGCCTCCAGCTTCACCGGCGGGCTGTTCCGCGGCGAGGCTCTGGACGCCCTGATCCATCCCTTTGTCGATGAGGCCATGATCGACGCCGTGGCGGTCGAGCACGCGCGGGGGCGGCGGTTGCTGGTGGCGACGACGGACCTGGACAGCCAGCGCGCCTGCATCTGGGACATGGGGGCCATCGCCGCGCATGGCGGCGACCAGGCGGTGGCCCTGTTCCGCGAGGTCCTGGCCGCCTCGGCCAGCCTGCCGGGCCTGTTCCCGCCGCGTCGCATTCCCTGTGAGATCGATGGCGAGATGTTCGAGGAGATGCATGTCGACGGCGGCGTCGCCGCGCCCCTGTTCCTGATGCCCGAAGGCCTGTTGCGCTGGAACCGCCTGGGGCGGCGGCTGCACCGGGGGCGGGTGCATGTCCTGGTCAATACGGTGCTGGAGCCGGAGCCGCGCACCACGGCGCCCAATGTGGCGGCGGTGCTGACCCGCAGCTTCGACGCCATGCTGCGGTTCTCCTATCGCCAGGCCCTGGGCGTGGCGACGACCTTTTGCGCGGCTCAAGGCTTGTCGATCAGCGTCGCCTCCATCCCTGATGCGCCGGATCAGGGCGGGATGCTGAGTTTCGACACCCTCACGATGAAGCGGCTGTTCGACGCTGCGCGCGAGCGGGCGCGGGCGGGAGATCTGTGGCGCTCGCCCGTGGCCGAGCGGCAGGGGCTTCAGGGTCTGCTGGATCGGTTGCGGCCGCGCGCATAGGCTTGATGCGGTCGAGCGCGAGGCGCATGGAGTGGGCCTCCTCCCTAAGACGATCAAGGCCTCTCTCGTGACCGACGCTGAATCCTTCCCCGCACAGCTTCCTGAAGGCCAGCCCGTCGGCCGCGTCATCGCCATGCCCGCGGACACCAATCCCGAGGGCGACATCTTCGGCGGCTGGCTGCTGGCCCAGATGGACCTCGCCGGCGCCACCCCGGCCTTTGAACGCGCCAACGGCCGCTGCGCCACCGTGGCCCTGGACGGCATGGTCTTCCACCAGCCGGTCTCCGTCGGTGACGAGGTCTCGACCTACGCCAAGGTGATCCATACGGGGCGCACCTCGATCCGCGTCCATGTGGAAGCGTGGAAGCGTTCGCGCGGCGAGCCCGAGGCCCAGTCGGTGCGTGTGACCGAAGGCGTCTTCACCTATGTGGCCATCGACGCCGATCGCAAGCCGCGCGCCCTGCGGCCGGTCCTGGACAGTCAAGCTTAAGTCGACCATTGTTCGTTCAGCGCCTCGGGGGAGGCTTGGAGGCCGAATATGTGGATCTTGGGGGCGTTTCTGGCGGGCCTGTTTCTGATCCTGAGGGAGTTGGTCCCTCTGCTTCAGGCGCAGAGCAGCGGCGTCGTTTACACCAAGGGGCATAATCGTCGGCGCGTGGCGCGCGCCGACGATCCCGAGCGGTTTAAGGCCCTGTGCCGTGGACGCTTCAAGGCCATGGGGCTGGGCGCGATCATTATCGCCATCGCTTTGGCCTGGCTGGTCATGAATCTGCTGGTGATCGCGGCGGATGCGGCCTTGCCGGCCGCCTGACGGCCAGGCCAAGACCAAGCGCCGCACTCGGAAATTCTTGACGTTGGACCGCCCGCACCCTACCTGCGGGCCATGGCTATTCGTCGCATCCTGACCATCGATAACGCCGCCGACCTGGCGATCCTCAAGGCCGTCTCCCCGCCCGTGGAGGGCGGCGTGACCGACGAGCTGCGCGCCCTCATGGACGACATGTTGGAGACCATGTACGCCGCGCCGGGCATCGGCCTGGCCGCCGCCCAGATCGGCGAGCTGAAGCGCGTCGTGGTCATGGACCTGGGCGACAAGCCGGTCGAGGGCGCGTCGGAGGACCACGAGGCCGAGGAGAGCGAGGACCTGCAACTGGCCCGTCGCAACCCGCGCTTCTTCGTCAACCCGGAGGTCATCTGGGCCTCGGACGAGATGTATGCCTACGAAGAGGGCTGCCTGTCGGTGCCCGACTATTACGACGCCGTCGAACGCCCGGCGCGTATCCGTGTCCGCTACATGGATTACGCCGGCCAGCAGATCGAGGAAGAGATTGAAGGTCTCTACGCTGTCTGTTTCCAGCACGAACTGGATCACCTGAACGGCGTCCTGTTCATCGACCACCTGTCGCGTCTGCGCCGCGAACGGGCCGTCGCCAAGGTCAAGAAGAACGCAAGGCTCGCCGCCTGATGGCCCGCAAGACCACGATTATTGATCCGCGCGGCCGTCGTCGCCTGACCCGCAACCAGAAGGTCGGCGCCGCCAGCCTGGCCACCATCGTCGCCGTCGCCGCTGTCGGCGTGGTGGCGGGCCTGCTGCTGGACCGCCTGCTTGATTTCGACGACGCCCTGGATGCGGGCGGCGAGTGGGACGAGGGCGGCGGCGTCTATACGCGCTGGATGTAATCCGCCCCAGGGTCTAAAGGCGTGGCCATGCGCCTAGCCTTCATGGGAACCCCCGACTTCGCCGTGCCGTCGCTGGCCGAGCTGATCGCCTCGGGACACGAGATCGTCGCCGTCTATTCGCAACCGCCGCGCCCCAAGGGCCGGGGGCAGAAGCTGACGCCGTCGCCGGTTCACGCCTTCGCCGAAGCCATGGGTCTGCCGGTCTTCACGCCCGAGAGCATGAAGTCGCCGGAAGCTATCGACACCTTCGGTAGCCTCGATCTCGACGCCGCCTGCGTCGTCGCCTACGGCCAGATTCTCAAGCCCGAGGTGCTGGAAGCGCCGCGTCTGGGCTGCTTCAACCTGCATGGCTCGCTCTTGCCGCGCTGGCGCGGGGCCGCCCCGATCCAGCGCGCCATCATGGCCGGCGACCGCCAGACCGGCGCCCAGATCATGCGGATGAGCGAGGGCCTGGACGAGGGCGCGATCATCCTGTCCGAGGTCATGGACATCTATGCCGACGATACCGCAGCCTCGCTGACCGAGCGCATGTCTCATGTCGGCGCCGCCCTGTGGCCGCGGGCGCTCGCCGCCATCGAACGCGGCGGCTTCACCGAGACCGAGCAGGTCGGCGAAGCGACCTACGCCAAAAAGATCACCCCCGCCGAGGCGCGCATCGACTGGACGCGCCCCGCTGCCGAGGTGGACGCCCACATTCGCGGCCTGTCGCCCTTCCCCGGCGCCTGGTTCGGGGTTGAGGCGGACGGCGAACCGGTGCGGATCAAGGCCCTGATGTCGGCTTTGGCCGAAGGGCAGGGGGCGCCGGGTCAGGTTCTCGACGAGGCCCTGACGGTGGCCTGCGGAACCGGCGCTGTGCGCCTGAGCCGCGTGCAGCGCCCCGGCAAGGCGGCGCAATCAGCCGAAGAAATGCTGCGCGGCTTCGCGGTGGCGACCGGAACCCAGCTCGGCTGATGCCCCGCTACCGCTTTACGGTCGAATACGACGGCTCGGCCTACAACGGCTTTCAGGCCCAGGCGGGCCAGCCGACAGTGCAAGGCGCGATCGAGACGGCGGTGGCGGCCTTCTCCGGCCAGACCGTGCGCATCGCCGCCGCCGGGCGCACCGATACCGGCGTTCACGCCACCGGCCAGACCTGCCATGTCGATCTGGAGCGGGACTGGCCGGCGCGAACGGTGATGAATGCGCTCAACGCCCACCTGATGCACGAGGCGGTGGCGGTGCTGGACTGCGCCCCGGTCAGCGACGACTGGCATGCCCGCTTCACCGCCAACGGCCGCAAATACCTGTACCGCATCCTTAGCCGACCGGGGCGCCCGGCGCTGGACCGGGGCCGGGTCTGGCACGTCAAGAAGCCGCTGGACGCCGAGGCCATGCATGCGGCGGCGCAGGCCCTGGTGGGGCTGCACGACTTCACCACCTTCCGCGACGCCCAGTGCCAGTCGGCCAGTCCGGTCAAGACTCTGGACGTGGCGCGTGTCAGCCGGGTGGGCGAGGAGGTGCATCTGGTGTTCGAGGCGCGCAGCTTCCTGCACCGTCAGGTGCGCTCGATGGCCGGCAGTCTGGCCGAGGTCGGCATGGGCCGCTGGGCCGTGGCTGATCTGGCGGACGCGCTGGCGGCGCAGGACCGCGCGCGCTGCGGCCCGGTGGCGCCGTCAGACGGTCTCTATCTGACGGGCGTCACCTATGAGGCCGAGGCCTAGCGCTTGAACAAACCGCCCAGGGCGTCGCCGATGCCGCCGGGCAGGTTGTTCATCAGGCCGCCGAGCAGGTCTTCGGCACCCTCGGCAGAACCGTTCGGCGTCAGGCGGTCGACGGCTTCCGGCAGCAGACCCGCCAGGGTCTCGCTGGCCTGTTCCGGCGAAATGCCGAGCTTTTGTGCGAAGTCGGCGATGGGGCCGGAGCCGAGCACCGCCGCGATCTGTTCGGGCGAAATCCCGGCGTTGCCGCCCTTGCCGATCCACGAACCGACGACATCGCCGAGGCCATTCTGACCGAATTTCTCGGCCAGACCGGCGACGCCGCCCTGACCCTTGAGCAGGTCCGACAGGCCGCCGGCGGCGTCTCCGCCGAGGCCGCCCAGCACGTTATCCAGCAGTCCCATGGTCATTCTCCGATTGAGGTCGGCAGTCTGAGGGACGGAGGCTACGCTTTTGTGGCGGGATCGCAAACGATCGCAAACCCCGCCGGCACGACGGCCTTAGTTGCGGGCCGAGTTGGAGCTGGAGGTCACGGCCTGGCCGGCGGCTTCCAGATCGCGGCCGACGCCGGCGACGGTGTTGCAGGCGGCGGTGGTAAGGGCGGCGGCGATGACGCCGAGGACGATGAGCTTGCGCATGGAGGTTTCCCCGAAATGACGATTGACGCTTCAACATGAAGCTTGACCATAAGGCAGCATGGCCAATTCATCCTTCAATCTGCTAACGGCGATCTTATGACGCAAGCTCTCGATACCGCCGCCCGCCGTCTGGTCGACACCCTGGTGATGAACGGGGTGGACAAGGTCTTCTGTGTGCCGGGCGAGAGCTATCTGGCCGTGCTCGATGCCCTGGCCGACGTGCGCGACCGGATCGAGGTCATCGTCTGTCGCCACGAGGCGGGCGCGGCCAACATGGCCGAGGCCTATGGCAAGCTGACCGGCAAGCCGGGCGTCTGCATGGTCACGCGCGGACCGGGCGCGACCCATGCCTCCATCGGCGTGCATACGGCGCATCAGGACTCCACGCCGATGATCCTGTTCGTCGGCCAGATCGCCCTGACCGACCGGGGCCGGGGCGCCTTCCAGGAGGTCGACTACCGCGAGGTCTTCGGCGGCCTGGCCAAGTGGGCGACCGAGATCGAAAGCCCGGAACGCACCGTTGAGGTGGTCGAGCGCGCCTTCGCCACCGCCCTGCAAGGCCGCATGGGGCCGGTGGTCGTGGCCCTGCCTGAGAACATTCTGCACGACCACGGCGGCCCGGCTCCGGTGCGTCCGGTGGTCGCCGCCAAGGCCGCGCTGGACCCGGCCTTCGTCGAACAGGTGAAGGCGCGTCTGGTCAAGGCCGAGCGCCCCATGCTGATCCTCGGCGGGTCGGGATGGACCGACGCCGCCACCGGCGCGATTTCCGGCTGGGCCGAGCGACTGGGTCTTCCGGTCGCCCTGTCCTTCCGCCGCAAGGACCTGATCCGCAACGACCATCCGGGCTATGCGGGCGATCTGGGCCTTGGCCCGAACCCCAGGCTGGTCGCGCGGGTCAAGGACGCCGATCTGCTGCTGGTGATCGGGGCCCGCATGGGCGAGAATCCGACCCAGGGCTACACCCTGCTGGATCGCGCCCAGACCGCCGAGACCCTGATCCATATTCATCCGGGCGCCGAAGAGCTGGGCCGCGTCTGGACGACGAGCCTGTCGGCGGCGTCTGACAATTCTCTGGCCGCTTTGGCCCTGTCGACCATCGAGCCGGGCCGCACCTGGAGCGAGCAGGGCGCCGCCGCCCACGCCGACTTCATGACCTTCTCCTCGCCCATCGAGGTCAAGAGCGCGGTCAATATGAGCGAAGTCATCGCCCATCTGGCCGAGGCCCTGCCCGAGGGCGCCATCCTGACCAATGGCGCGGGCAACTTCGCCGCCTGGCTGCACCGTTTCCATCGCCATCAGGCCCGTCGCACCCAGTTGGCTCCGACCTCGGGGGCCATGGGCTACGGCTATCCGGCGGCCCTGGGGGCCAAGGTGGTCGATCCGTCGCGCGAAGTGGTCTGCATCGCCGGCGACGGCGACTTCATGATGAGCGCCAACGAGATGGCCACCGCCGCCCAGTACGGCCTCGGCGTCATCGTCGTGGTCGTGGACAACGGCACCTTCGGCACCATTCGGATGCACCAGGAGCGGGAATACCCCGCCCGTGTCATCGCCACCGAGTTGAAGAACCCCGACTTCGTCAAATACGCCGAGGCCTTCGACGCCTTCGCCGTGCGCTGTGAGCGGACGGAGGACTTCCCGGCGGCGCTTGCGGCGGCGCGCGAGGCGGCGGCGGGCGGTCGTCCGGCCCTGGTCCACCTGATCACCGACGCCGAGCAGATCGCGCCGGGGCGGACGATTACCGATTTGCGCGGGCAGTAGGCCTTGCCTCTCCCGGTGGGAGAGGGCTTGAGCTTTCAGAGGGCGTAGGCACATCCGTGGAGGCGAAAGGCGAGGGGGTTATGCGTCGTTTTCTGATCTCGTCCGTCGCCGCCTCATCCTGCTCCTGAAGACGCGCGTCCGCTCCGCTCTCAGCCAGGCGCGGGCGGGGCGTCGGCCGGAATGTTGCGGTCCAGGAAGGCTTTCAGGGCGCGTAGCATCTGCAGGCGATAGCTTTCGCGCGTGATGGAGTGGTCGGCGAAGCGGAAGGTGTGGACTTCCGGCTTGATGGCGCTTTGGCGTTCCAGCGCCTGGGCCATGTTGGTGGTGTGCGACAGGGGCACCACGTCATCGAGTTCGCCGTGCATCAGCAGCACAGGCATGTTGATGTCGCGCGCCCGCCGGGCCGGGGATTCATCCGCCAGGCGGCTGCGATCCCGCCAGGCCCGACCGATCATGCGGCTCATGATCTCGTCGCCGCCGAAAAAGCGTTCGGCGTGGCCGATCAGGGCCAGCAGGTCGGTGACGGGAGCGACGGCTGCGGCGCATTTGAAGAGTTCGGGGTGTTCGGCTGCGGCCATAAGCGAAAGATAGCCGCCGAAGGACCAGCCCGCGATGCAGATGCGGTCGGGGTCGGCATAGCCCTTGGCAGCGATCCAGCGCGTCCCTTCTGCCACATCGCCCAGGATCGCGCCGCCCCACTCCTTTTCGCCGGCTTGCCGGAAGGCTTCGCCATAGCCCGTTGAGCCCCGGAAATTCGGCTTGAGCACGCCATAGCCGAGGTTGGCCAGGTATTCGGCGATGAAGTCGAAATCAGCGTCGTCGCGCGCATGGGGGCCGCCGTGTGGCATGACGACGAAGGGCAGGTCGCGCGCCTCGTCCAGGGCGGTTCCGGGCGGCAAGATGATGTAGCCCGGGATTTCGAGGCCGTCTTCGGCGGGATAGCTGACGGCATAGACCGGTGCGGCGGGACGAGCCTCCAGCCGCGCATACATGTCGGCGATCTTGCGTTTCTCCCCGGTGGCGGTGTCCAGCCAGAAAACGCTGTCGGGGCGCGTACCGGCATAGGCGCCCACTACGGCGAAACGTCCGTCCGACGTCTCGTCGACCGTCCATGTATCGTCTTCACCGACCATGTCGCTGATGCGCTGGGCCCGCTGCTCGGTCGCTTCATGGGTGAAGGCGTACCGACTGATGTCGTCGGTATAGCGGACAGCGACGACCTGACTCTGATCCGGCGACAGACGCACGCCCTCCGCATCGTGGCGCGGGTGCTTGAACAGGGTCTGGACAAAGGCGCCCTGGGCGGTGTCGTAGATGTAGGCGCCGGTGGTCCCGCCCTCGTGGTTCGAGAGTACGGCCACCCGGCTGACGTGACCATCCATTGCGAGCGGCTCGAACACCGCTTCCGGGTGGACGCCCGGCAGGACCATCTGCTCGGCGGAGTCGCCTGTCGTGCGATAGAGGGGCGAGCGGCCATGCAGGACGTCGCCCAGTCCGATCAGGTTCCGGCCGGTCGAATCCGCCAGCCAGCCGACGACGCCGCGAACATTGTCGCGAACCGGAGTGAGGCGCCCTGTCACCACATCGGCTCGATACAATCCGGGATTGACGGGCTTTTCCCAGTCGAAGGTCAGCAAGACTCCCGTCGGGTCATCATCGAGCATGCTGGTGATCCGGTCCTGGAAGGGCGGATACCAGGGGGCCCTCTTCTTGCGCGTCTGGTTCAACATCACCGGGGTGTTCAGGCTCGGGTCGAAGGAGATGAGGCGGCGCTCGTTCAGCAAGGAGCCGAAACGGCCGGTCGGCACATCCACGCTGACCAGAATGCGGCTGTCGCCCTTCCATCGCACCCAGTTGGGTTCGCGGCCCGGCCCCATCGAATAGGTGGCGACGGCGACCTGGGGGGCGGCGGCGTCGCGAACCTCGATATGGAACAGGCTGTCGCGCTGCACGATCACCGCGATGCGCTGGCCGGAGTCCGAAAGGGATATGCTGTTCAGACCCGGCGGCGCCGCGAAGGCCTCCGCCAGATCCTGGGCGGTAGCCGGTCCCGAAGGCAAGATCGACATCGCCAATGCGACGGCGGCGGCGATAGCCGAAAAACTGCGCATGAAATCCCCCTCTTCATACTGTGACGCTTTCTCATCCATGACCTGGCTGTTGGCAAGCGCGCTGAGGCAAGGTCTCGCCTTCTCGATGTCGGAGCGGTAAAGGGCCGCCATGCCCTTTACCGCCACCGTCCTGACCATGTTTCCTGAGGCCTTTCCCGGTCCGCTCGGCGTGTCGCTGATCGGCACCGCCTGGCGCGAGAAGGGGCTGTGGGATTTGCAGACGCTGGACATTCGGGCGTTTTCCGAAGATAAGCGCGGCTTCCTGGACGACACCCCCGCGGGTGGCGGTCCCGGTCAGGTGCTTAAAGCGGACGTGGTGGCCCGGGCTTTGGATAGTCTGGAAGGGCCGCCCCGGCCGCTTTTGTACATGAGCGCACGCGGTCGACCCCTGACGCAGGCGCGAGTGAAGGAATGGGCCAAGGCCGACGGCATCGTCGTGCTTTGCGGTCGTTTCGAGGGGGTGGACCAGCGGGTGCTCGACGCACGCGGGTTCGAGGAGATCTCCGTCGGAAACGCAGTCCTGGCCGGTGGCGAGGCGGCGGCCATGGTGGCGATCGAGGCGTGCATACGACTGGTCCCCGGTGTTCTAGGCGCGGCTGAAAGCCTGTCGTCCGAGAGTTTTGAGGACGGTCTTCTGGAACACCCGCAGTACACGCGACCGCGGACGTTCGAGGGACACGACATTCCCGAGGTGCTGCTGTCGGGCGATCACAAGAAGATCGCGCAATGGCGAGAGGCGCAGCGGGAAGAGACTACGCGGGAACGGCGTCCGGACCTCTGGGCGGCGCATCTTGCAAAGACGGCTGCGGAGCCTGGCTCCGCCAAATCAAAGGCAAAGGGCGCTAAAGCCCGAGGAGAATAGATATGAACATCGTTCAGCAGCTCGCTGCAGAAGAAAAAGCCCGCCTGCTCGAAGGCAAGACCATCCCCAACTTCCAGCCGGGCGACACCCTGCGCGTCCACGTGAAGATCAAGGAAGGCGAGCGTGAGCGCGTCCAGGCGTTTGAAGGCGTCTGCATCGCCCGCGACAGCGGCGGCATCAACGAGACCTTCACGGTCCGCAAGATTTCCTTCGGTGAAGGCGTGGAGCGTCGCTTCCCGATCCTGTCGCCGAACATCGAATCCATCGAAGTGAAGCGCCGCGGCGTCGTCCGTCGCGCCAAGCTGTATTACCTGCGCGACCGTCGCGGTAAGTCGGCCCGTATCGCCGAACGCCAGACGGTTCGTCCGGCCAAGGGCGCGACCGTGCCGGTCACCGGTTCGGCCGACAAGGGCGACGAAGCTTAATCCTGCTTCGGCTCTACGCTGAAAGACCGAGGCCCCGGCGGAAACGCCGGGGCCTCTTTCTTTTTAGGCCGCTAACCCACGCCGCGCGGCGGCGCGCTGCTTGAGTGCGGCTACTGCGGATAAAGCGGGTTGTCCGCGTCGTGTCGGCCTTCCAGGCTGCGGCGCAGGACGTGCATCTCGTCGTGACCGGCTTTGACGGCGGCGTGGGCGCGGCGGATGGTCTCGCGCGTCGTGGCTGACAGGCTGTCGTCGTCCAGGGCGCGGTCGAACCGGGCCTGCAGATGGGCCTCGCCGCGTTCGACCGAACCGACGACCGAGGCCTCGTCCCGCATCAGGGCGTGCTTGATGTCCATGAAGGCGCGGTGCGCCTTGGCCAGGATGGAGCCCTCGTCCTCCGGGTGGCCGCCCATGCCGCGCACCGTATCCTGCAGTTCGGTGGCGATCCGACGCCGTTCGACGCTGCGACTCAGAAAGAGGTCGCGATAACGCATCTCCTCGGTCTCGGCCGCCGCCTCGGCATAGCCGTCGGCGCTGTCGATCAGGCCTTCGGCTAGGCCGTTCAGAACCTTGATGTCGTGGCTATTGGGGTTGCTCACCAGAAACCTCCGTGGCTGACGCAGGTAAAACCCGCGCCCGCGGCGAAGGTTGCCGCGTTATAACTTCGTCCGCAGCGACCACAGTTCGGGGAAGCAGCGGCGTTTCAGCGTCTCGACCAGATAGCCGACGCCGTCGGTGCCGCCCGTGCCCTGACGGCGGCCGATGATGCGCTCGACCGTGACCACATGCTTGTGGCGCCAGGTCAGGAGGGCGTCGTCCAGATCGACCAGCTTCTCGGCCAGTTGATACAGCGGCCACCAGCGCTCGGTGTCGCGATAGACCTCCAGCCAGGCGGCCTCGACCCCCTCGGACGGCTCATAGGTCTGGCTGACGTCGCGGTTCAGCACCTCGGCGGGGACGGGCAGGCCGGCCAGCGACAGCTGGCGCAGGGCGTCGTCGTAGAGGCTGGGGGCCTCCATGGCCGCCACCAGGGCCGCATGGGCCTCGGGCCGCTCGACGTGGAAGCGCAGGAAGCGCGGGTCCTTGAGGCCCAGCATGGTCTCCAGGCGGCGGAACTGGTCGCTCTGGAAGCCCGAGCTGGCGCCCAGGTCGCCGCGGAACTTCAGATAGTCGGACGGGGTCATGGTGGCCAGGATGTCCCAGCTCTGGGTCATCACGGCCTGGATGCGGCTGACGCGGGCCAGGCTCTTGTAGGCGGGGACCAGATCGCCAGCGCGGATCAGGCTCTGGGCCAGAGCCATCTCGTGCAGGATCTGCTTGAGCCACAGTTCCTTGGTCTGGTGGATGATGACGAACAGCATCTCGTCGTGCTGGTCCGAGCGCGGATGCTGGGCGCTCAGCAAGTCGTCGAGCGACAGATAGCCGGCATAGGTGATGCCGCCCGGCTCGTGCTTGGCGGTCTCGATCGAGTGGCCGCGAATGTCATTCTTTGCGTCGGTCATCCGCCACCTATCGCCGGATCAGGCCGCAAGGGCCAGCCCGGAGGCGACGGAAAAATCAGTTGGCGGCGCGGGGTTCGTTCGCGGCGGCGGCGGCCATCTGACGGCCGCTGTCGAAGGCGTCGCGGGCGCCTTTGTAGACGAAGCCGTAGGTCGGATAGACGGTGGTGCCCAGGGCGTTGATCGGGTTGTACCAGACCTTGACCCGGCTCCAGTCGCCCGAGGGGGAGACGTCGACGACCGTGACGTTCTCCTCGACCTTGCCGCGGCTGCCGCCCCAGTTGGCGTGGGTCACGCGGATGACGCGGTCGGTCAGGATGTCGGAAACGACGGCGACGTGGCCCTTGTCCATGCGGCCGTTCGGCTGGAACACCAGCACCGAGCCGGTTTCCGGGGCGCGGCCGGTGCGGAACTTGTCCACCGCCTGACGCCACCAGGTCCAGGCGTCGCCGAAGATGTTAATGCCCGAGAACATGCGCGCGAAGGTCACGCACTGCCAATAGGGGTCATCGGCCTTGGCCGGCGCGGGGCCGATCGCAAAGAAACCAAGGGTCGCCGCAACCGCGGCGGCTGTGAGCCGTTTCATCATCTGGCGTGCTCCCGACTAAAACGCGGACCAAGCCTTAGACGATAGTGTCCGAAGGTTGAAGAACCGTTTCCGACTGTTTCGCCGTGTGATCCACAGGCGCGCGTCGTCGGTCGGCCATCCCGCGCAACGCCTGTCGGGCCGGGCGTTCGATCAGGTGATAGGTGGCGGCGGCGGCGGCGATCAGGCCCAGAATGATCCCCAGCCACACGAGAACGTGAAGTCGCTTGTCTTCCGCTCCGGTCGCCCGCGCGGCCAGATTGACCGCCAGAATCTGCCACGGCGCGCAGACCATATAGACCGAATAGCTGATCTCGCCGAGATAGACAGCGGGTCTGGAGCCCAGCCAGCCGGCGCGATCATGCGGTATCGAGGCCAGGGCCAGGATCAGCAGACCGGCGGCCAGAACCGTGACGGCGTCCCAGGCCAGGACCGAGGCCGAGCCCACCATGACGACGGCGGCGCTCAGCGCCAGCAGCCCGGCGCGGGGCAGGGGCGCGCGGCGATAGACCAGATAGAGGGCGCAGCCGTAGGCGAAGCAGGGGACGATTCGCAGCGCGCCCCAACGGAAGGTGGCCTCAGTCAGGGGGAAGCCCGCCAGACGCTCGAAGGCGGCGTAGAGTCCCATCAGGAAGACCGCCGCGCCCGCCGTCGCGACCCAGGGGCGCTTCCTCAGCGGCCAGGCCGCCAGGGCGAACAGGGGGAAGGCCAGATAGGCGAACCACTCCGCCGAGATCGACCAGGACGGATGGTTCCAGCCCGCCTCATGGGCGAAGCCCCAGGCATGAAGCATCAGCAGGTGGGCGGGCAGGCTTTTCCAACTGAGGACGCTGCCGTCGATGCTCATCCCCACGGCGACCGCCGCCAGACCCAGCGCCATGACGCCCAGTAAGGTGAAGACATGCAGCGGATAGACCCGCGCGATCCGCGCCCACAGGAAGCCGCGATAGGAGAAGCGCTTCTCGGCGAAAGCGTGCAGATAGACGTGGCTGAGGATGAAGCCCGACAGCACGAAAAACAGCTCGACGCCCAGATAGCCCTTGGCCGCCAGGTTCGGAAGGAAGCCGACGTCGAGGTTGGGCCAGAAGGTGTAGAACACCACCCATAGCGCCGCCATGAACCGCAACGCGGTCAGCGGGCGAAGATCGACAGGCGTCGGGGTCATGCGGCCACCATGGGATAGCGCCGCTTTGGGAAGCGTCAAGCGGCCTGCGTCTTCAGCAGCAAGACCGGCGCCAGAGAGCCTACTCGACCCGGCCGCTCTCGCCCGCCTTCTCGATCGCCGAAATAGAGGCCGCGCAGCCGGTCAGGCTTTCGTCGCCGACTTCGACCCTGGCGGTCAGGGGGTAAGTGCGGTCGCTCATGCCGTCGGAGCAGTCGGTGGCCATCAGGGTGACGACCAGCGGGACCTTGGCCTCGGTTTCCGTGGTCCAGACCGCGACCGTGCCTTGCAACGCGGGGCCGGGGTTGGCGGCCTTCAGTTCCGGGCGGTCGACGCCGGAATAGGTCAGACCCGCTGGCGTAATCTCGACGGCCCAGAAGGGCTCGGTTCCCAGCACCCGCAGCGGCTGATCAAGATCGACCTTGGCCAAGGTGCGGGTCTCGGCGGTGGCGGCGGGCGCCTTTTCAGCCGCCGGTTGCGAGCAGGCTGTGAGGGCGGTGGCTGCGAGCAGGATGGCGAGGCGCATGGCGGGCTCCGTTTCAGGTCGAGGATCAGGAACCGCAGCCGCGATCCCCGGTCAAGGGGAGGCGCCAAACGCATCGCGCTGCGCTATGGTGTCGGCCATGACGAATCGCGTCGCCGCCGCCTCTGTTTCCCTGACCGCCTGCGAGTTCTTCGCGGGGGGCGGTCTGGCGGGCCTGGGCCTGTCCAGCGGGCGCGCCGGGTTCGACACCATTTTCGCCAACGACATCGACCCGATGAAGGCCCGCGCCTTTCGCGCCAACCATGCGGGAACCCTGCTGGCCGAGGGTGACGTCTGGGATCTGACGCCCGCCGATATTCCGGGATCGCCGGACCTGTGCTGGGCTTCGTCGCCCTGTCAGGACGTCAGTCTGGCGGGCGCGCGCGGCGGACTGAAGGCCGTACGTTCGGGCGCCTTCTGGGGCTTCTGGAAGCTGATGCAAGGGTTGGATCTCGAGGGCCGTGCGCCGCGCATCGTCGTCATCGAAAACGTCGCGGGCCTGCTGACCTCGGGAGAGGGGGCTGATTTCGAGGCCGTCTGCGCCGCCATGGTCGAGGCCGGCTATCGCGTCGGGGCGCTGGAGATGGACGCTGCCCTGTGGCTGCCGCAGTCGCGACCGCGCCTGTTCGTGGTCGCCATGCGCGGGGTCGAGGGACCGACGGCGGCCGCGCCGAGCGGGCCTTTCCACACGCCGCGCCTGATCGCCGCCCACGCCCGTCTGTCGGAGGCGGTTCAGGCGAACTGGGCCTGGTGGGCGCTGACCCCGCCGCCGCGCCGCAATCTGGATCTGTCCACGGTGCTGGAAGCCAGGGTTCCGGTCTTCACACAAGGCCAGACCAAGGTGCTGCTGGCCATGCTGTCGCCGCTGCACCGGGCGCGGCTGGATGCGGTCCTGGCCTCGGGCGAACGCCGCGTCGGCGCCGCCTTCCGCCGGGTGCGCACCGTGGACGGGGTCAAGCACCAGCGGCTGGAACTGCGCTTCGACGGGCTGGCGGGCTGTCTGCGCACGCCGTCCGGCGGCTCTTCGCGGCAATATGTGCTGATCTGCGACAAGGGGCGGGCGAAGATGCGTCGTCTGACCGGGCGCGAGGCGGGGCGGCTGATGGGTGTCTCGGACGACTACGCCCTGCCGACCAGCGAAAGCGCGGCCTTGAAGCTTATGGGGGATGCGGTCGCCGTGCCGGTGGTGGTGGCCCTGACGCGGCAGTTATTCGAGCCCGCGTTGGGTGTCGAAGCAGATGGGGCGGTCGCCGCCTAATATTGAAGGTCGTCATCCTCGGCTTCGTCGCGGCCGGGGTCCAGATGGTTGTCCACCTGATCGTCCCAGCCTTCGCGATCAGAGCGAAACGCCAGACTCATCAACAGCCAGGCCAGACCGACGGTGCACAACACGCCCAGCCCCATGGCGATCCAGCCGTGGATGGACATGGGTCCGCCGCCGATCAGTCGCCAGTACCCGGCCAGACCGAGGACAGCGACAGCGGCGATGACGACCGCCAGGCCGAGGGCCTGCAGGAACCGTCCTGCCCGACCTTCGACCCGGGGCGTTTTCATCACATCAGATTAGCGCTGGACCCACTGGCCCGCGGCGTTCTTGTACCACTGGCCCGAGCTGATGCGCGGCAGCAACTGGGTCTCGAACATCCGGGCGCCGGCCACTTCGGCCGTGGTGCCGGCGTCGGCGGCGCTGCGGGCATAGGCCTGACGACGACCGGCGTTGGTGGCGGCGACGGCGGCCTGGGTGTCCGGTTGGACCGAGGTGCGCACGCCGAGGTAGCCGTCGGCCTGCTCGCCGACGGCGCCGGCGGCCTTGGCTTGGTCGACCAGGGCCTTCTGCGAGGCGGTCTGGGCCACGGCGGCGCCGGCGGCGACGCCCAGAGCGGCGACAGCGGCGACGGCGACGAAGAGTTTACGATGGTTCATGTTCAGCCCCTTTCTTGAACGGTCAGAACAGGTTGGGATTTTCGCGCAGGAGGTTCTGCAATTCCTGATCGAGCTTGATGCGGATGTCAGCGTCCAGCTTGGCGTAAATCTGCAGCGGCTCGCTGAATTTGATGTTCACCGTCGGCGTGCACGCGGCGACGCTGACGGCGGCGAGGCCGAGCAGGCCGATCTGACGCTTGCTGATCATGGGGCCGATCTCCGAAGGCGGCGGTTGAGGTCGTGACGATCTAACGCCGTCGCGGGTGAATGGGTTCTGAACAAAGCGGCGCCGTATCTCAAGGGGCGATGACGTCGGGGGCGACTTTGGGCGCCTCGCCGCGACGCGCATACTCCAGCAGGTCCGAGACGATCTGGTTGGCGTTCCAGGTGGTGTCCAGCGTCAGGTCGATCGGCGTGTCGGACGGCAGGGGCAGCTTCTTGTTGAGGAAGTCGCGGCGGATCACGTCGATCCAGCTCAGGCGCAGTTGCTGGCGCTCCGGCGGGTCATGGCGGCCGTGAATGTGGAAGCGGACCCCCAGACGCCCGTTGTCCAGGCTGTCGACCTCGGCGCTCAGGTCGCTGATCGCCAGGTCCTGCATGGCCTGATAGGCCAGGTCCTGCATGGTGTTGGGCGGCAGCGGCGCTTCGCCTTCGACCGCGGCGCCCCCGGCGGCCAGTTCGTCGAAGACTTCGGGCTGGATCGACAGGCGGCCCGGGCGCACGGCGTTCAGGACGCCGCCCGAGATGCGCCAGCCCACGTCCTGGGCGTAGGTAAAGGGCAGGCGGCCCGAAACGATGGCGTCCAGTTGGGCCTTGTCCTGCAGGTTGGCGCTCTTCATCAGCTCGTTCAGCTGAATCTGGTCGACCAGGATCACTCCGCCCCATGCCTCGCCCGGCGTCAGGGGGATGTTGAAGGGTTCGATGCTGATACGCCCGCCCGCGGCCTGAATCTGACCGCCGGCCAGATTGAGGAATTTCTCGTCCAGAGCGAAGCGCAGGTCGAGATCGGTCAGGGGGGTGAAGGTCTCTAGCCGGTCGATCGTCAGGTGCTGGTCCGGCGCGGTGATCAGCGGCGTCAGGCTGGTGAACTCGACCCGGCCCTTCAGGCCCTGGACCTTGCCGGCCGGGCTGGTGAAGTCGAGCTCGGGAATGGACAGCACGCCGAAACTGGAGGCGGCCTCCTTGCTCCAGTTGAAGCGTCCCTCGAACCCTGCGGAGCCTTCGACCGGGGACTTCACATAATCGGCTGCCAGGGGGCTGAGGTCGTCGGGTTGCAGGCCGTATTGGCTGAAGGCCAGGTTGGGGGCGCTGATGGTCACGCCGCCCGCCTCGGCCTTGCCGTCGTGACGCAGGTCCATGCGGCCTATCGCGTGCTCCAGACGGCTCAGGTCGAAGCCGCCGCTCCAGACGTCGCCGTTCAGCCTGGCCTCTCCGACCGCCGTCAGCGGCAGGAAGCGTTCGGGATCGGTGGTGTCGGCGACCTGGGCGCGGCTGACGGCCGCCGTCATCGACAGACCGGCGGGTTTGCCGTCCACCACAAGACGTCCGTGCGCGTCCGAGAAGCGCATGGCCAGGAAGGGGGCGGTGGCGCCTACATCGGCCAGCGCCCCTTGCGCGCGCCAGCCGCCGTTGGCGACGGTAATCAGCGGGCCGTCGGCGGAGCAGAAGCGACCGGCGATGTCGGTCACGTCGTTTTCGCCCAGTTCCAGCCGCTCGACACTGAGGGGAATGCAGTCGCTGGTCGTATAGGTCAGACGACCGCCGTGGGAGGCCAGTTCGCCCTTGGTCGACAGGGCGATGTTGCGGGCGGGACCGAAGTCCAGCGCCGCCTGGCCGTCCAGCGTGGCGCGGAAGCCGCCGGGCGTCAGGGTCCACGACGGCACGGCGATCCGCGCCTCGGGCAGACCGCCGCCGCGTTGCGCCGTCAGGCTCAAGGCCCCGCCGCCCGACTGACCGGGCTCGGCGGTGAACAGGGGCGTCCGGGCGGGGCTGAGCGTCAGAAGCCCGCCGTTGGCTGGACGGGCCGTGACCGGGCGGGTCAGGACCATCTCGGTCCCTGCGCTGCCGGAGGACAGCCTCAGTCCGGGGGCGTCGAGGGCGAAGGCGTTCAGCGCCCGCTTCAGCTCGGCCATCTCGGGCAGGTCGTCGCGGGTCGGCGCGCCGAGGCCGGGCCATGAGACGCGAGCGGCGGACAGGGCGCCGGTCGCGCTCATCCGGGTCACGCCGTCCCGGACCAGGTCCAGCTCCAGCCGTCCGCGCGTCTGGCTCAGCTTGAGGTCGCCCGAGGCCAGTTCTCCGGCGCTGAGGGCTAGCGGCCCCTGCATCTCGAAGGCCGCGTCGCGTCCGCCCGCCGTCAGGCCGTCAGAGGTCAGAACGGCCCGGCTCAGACGCGTTCCCGCCGCCGAGCCGCTGTCCAGCCGGATCACGGCGGGCGACGCGACGCGCCACTCCAGGCCGCGCTGGCCGCGCTTCACCATGATATCGGCGCGGTTCAGGGCGAGGTCGGCGCCCCGCGCCGCCAGGCCATCGCCGCTCACCTGTTGAGCCCGCACGCGCGTCTGGCCCTTGCCGAGGATCTGGAAGGTTTCGATCCAGCCTTCGGTCAGGCCGTCGAAGTCGAACATGGCCTGGGTCTTGCGGCTCTCGACACCGCCCGCCGACAGGGTGTCGGCGGTCAGTCGGGCGGCGAGAACAGCCCGGCCGTCGCCGCGACGTTTTTTCAGGTCGGGATAGGGCAGGTCGCCGGTCAGGTTCAGCCTGGCGGCGGTCCCGCCCGCCTCGGCCACGGCGAAGCGGTCGGCGGCGGCCTCGACCTTCAGCGCCACGCGGTCGCCGGTGGTGGTCAGGTCGACTACGGCGCTCAGGCCGCGCGCTTCCGTGTCGCCGCTCTTCAGCGAGGCGGCGGGCAGGCGGGCGTTCAGCCGCATCAGCCTGCCGTCGTCGATGCGGGCGTCAGCCAGCATCTGAACAGGGCCGTAGTCGGTGTCGATGCGGGCGCGGCCGCCTTCCACTATGACCAGGGGCGCGCGCTGGTCGGGGCGTGGCGGCCTGGCCATGAATTCCTCAACCAGAGGGTCCAGCGAGCCGAGCGAGAACTTGCCGTCCTTCCAGCTGGCGCGGGCCAGGGGGCGGACCAGACGTATGCGGTTAGGCGTCACCCCTATTCCCGTCCTGGACCACGGCATGCCCAGGGCGTAATCGACTTCGACCCGTTCGACCTTGAAGTCGGGATTGCGCGGGTCGCCGATGCTGATCTTGCCGACGAAGCCGTCCATCTCCAGCCTCTCGACCTCGACGTCGGCGTCGATGCCCTTTCTGTCCAGCCAGCCGGTCAGCAGCTCGCGCGCGGCGGCGCGCCGGTTCAGGTAGAGGGCGGCCGCCAGAACGACTAGCAGCAACAGGCCGATCAGCAGCGCGATGAGCGCTGTCCGGGCGAAAGACCGCTGGGCGCGGCGGGGCGTGGAGGCGGGGGTCTCGTCGGTCAAGGCGCTCGGCGGTCCGTCGGCGAAAGGAAGCATAACAACGCCACAGAACGTGTCGCAAAGACAGGCGTTGCTGCTTGAACACTCAAGCGTGGCGCGGCAGTCACTGTTCAGTCAAGCAAGGCCAGAAAAGGGCGGTTGTCCGCCGATGATTCATGAAAAACAGTGGAATACTTGATCATCATCCGGCCAAGTTAACCAATTGTAACCTCCGCGCTTCCCAAGATGAGACGGACGGGCTATATCGCTCGCTTCGCGTTTTCGGGGCTACCGGGGCGCGATCCATGATTCGAATGGTTTGGCGCCCGTAGAGCGTCGTCGATTGCCGGGGACCGATGGCTCAGTTCGATCCGCGCCGCCAGCCCATGCGGCTTGCGCCGCATCTCCTGACGACAGCCGCCGCAGTGGCTATCGCCCTTGTGGCGGGTCAAGCCTATGAACCGGTGCGCGCCGAGGAAGTTCCCGCGCTGACGTCGGAACAGATCGCTTACCTTGAGACCCAGGCCTATGCCGCCGCCGGTGCGCCCGCCGGTCTGACGGCCCCCGAGGCCATACCAGTTCAGATTCGTCGTGGTGAAACCTTCGAGCAGGCCGTGCGTCGCACCGGCATCGGCGCCGAGGAAGCCAGCGCCGTCGCCGCCACCATCGCCAGCGCCTTCGACCTCAAGGACTTGCGCGCCGGTCTGAAGTTCGAGACCGCCGTCTCCAAGCCGCGCGGCGGCCGTGGCGACGCCCGTCTGATCGGCCTGACCATGCGTACCGGTCCTGCCAGTCAGCTGACCGTATCGCGCAGCTTCGACGGCGCCCTGCGTCTGCGTGCGCTCGACGAGAAGGTGACGCACGAAACCGTCGTCGCCAACGACAAGGTCCAGCGGTCGCTGTCGGCCAGCGCCCGTGAACTGGGCGCCACCTCGGCGGTTGTCCGCCGCGCCAGCCAGTTGTTCGCGCACAAGTTCGATATGCAGCGCGACGTTCGCGCTTCGGACGAATTCACTCTGGTCTTCGACCGCTCGGTGACCGAGGCGGGCCGCACGGTGGAAACCGGTGAACTGCTCTACGCCGAACTGAAGGGTCACGCCTTCTATCGCTATCAGCGTCCGGGTTCGAAGACGGCGGAGTATTTTGACGCCACCGGCAAGAACACGCGCACCGCCATGATGCGCACGCCGCTGCAGAGCTTCCGCCGCGTCAGTTCCAACTTCGGTGTCCGCACCCATCCCATCTCGGGCTATCGCAAGATGCACCAGGGCATGGATTTCGCCGCCACCACCGGCACGCCTGTCGTGGCGCCCGCCGACGGCGTGGTGGTCGAGGCGCGTCGCTGGGGCGGCTACGGAAACTGGCTGCGCATCCGCCACGCCAACGGCCTGGAAAGCGGCTACGGCCACTTGTCGCGCTATGGCTCGGGTATTCGCGCCGGTCAGCGCGTCAGCCAGGGGCAGGTCGTCGCCTATGTCGGTTCGACCGGCGCCTCGACCGGCCCCCACCTGCACTATGAAATCTGGCGCAACGGCCAGCGGATCAATCCGTCGGGCATCAAGACGCAGGAAGGCACCGTCCTGGCGGGCGCCGATCTGGCGGCCTTCCGCGCCGAAAAGAGCCGCATTGACCGCATCATCGCCGCCGGGGGGCAGCGCCGTCCGGTGGTGCAGCAGGCCTCGGCCTCGGGCCTGCGTTCCGTCGAAGGCTGACGGGCGGGGCTTTGCAGCTCCGCCTCTTCTATCCGACCAGCACTGGCGTCCGGCCCTGCGTCGGGCACTGAACCCCGTGCACCCGCACGTCGGCCTCGCCCAGCTTCAGGCCCAGCAGCTCGAGCAGGGGCTGAACCACGCCGTCCAGCACCGGCCCCAGCGGCGCCAGCAGCACGCCCACGGCGCCGACCAGATTGCCCAGGCCTAGGCCCCCGAGCGGCCCCAGGCCCACGTCCACCTCCATCCTTTGCAGCAGGCTGACGACCAGGCCGTTGACGAAGCCGCGCGAGCGCACGGACCGGACCGTCTGGCTAGAGATGTCGGAGGCGTTGAACGTCGTCTCCTGCCAGTTCAGGTCGGCAATCTCCAGATCGGCGTTGGCCGTCACGGTCACCAGCTTCAGCACCGACACCAGGGTGGCGGGCGAACTGGTCAGGGGCGCCTTGAAGTTCTTCAGCCGGGACTCGTCGATGGCCCCGATGCGCGCCCTCGCCACTCCGGGTCGCACCGCCACCGTGACTGACGGCGAGCTGGCGCAGTTGATCCGGCTCAGCTTCGCCTCGGAGGACGCCGCCTCGATCAGGATGGGCAGCTTGACCTGGGCCAGCCCGGACAGGGCCTGAGCCGTCGTGGCCTTCAGATAGATCCGCGCCTGGGCCGTACGGATGATCGGCTCGCTCTTGCTGGAGATGGTCAGCCAGGGCGATTTGTTTGGTCGTTCGCCGATGGCCAGCAGGATGTGGAGGTCGGCCAGCCCGGCGCGCGCGCCCAGGTCCAGCGCCAGTTGGCGGTCGCCGTTGGCGGTCTCCAGGGAGGCCATGATCAGGTCCATCAAGGCGACATCGGCGTTCAGCGCCTGACGCAGACCCTGTCTGGCGTCGGCCTCGATCCCTATCAGGTCCCGCAGCTTCAGCTTGGCGTCCACCGGGGCGCGTGTCAGCTTGCTCAGGGCGGACTGGGCGTCGGCGCCGGCCACGGCCTCCAGCGCCTTGAGGACCCGGCCGGCCGTGACCTCCTGTTGCAGCAGAGCGTCATAATCCCCCGCTGTCAGGCCGATATCGGTCGCCAGGGCGTCCGAGAACTGCAGCAGATTGACTTTGGCGCCGGCCAGGGCGCGATAATCCATGACGGTCAGCGAAACATGGCTGCCCAGCAGCCCGGATAACAGGGCGTTGGCGACGCCCCCGTCCAGACTGGCCAGCCGCGACCCGATCGAGAACATGGCCTGGGGCTGGCCGCCGGGAATGGCGGCGGTCGCGGTCCGGCGCACCGTGACGCTGTCGCGTTGCAGCACCCAGCGGCCGAAGAACAGCGGGGCGGGCGCCGTCACCTCGACCCGGGCGGCGTTGGGCTCGGCTGCACCGGGGGTGAACCGACCCCCCGGCTTGATGCGAGCGTCGGCGACATAGCCGCCCTTGATCACGCTGACGGTCTGAATGTCGCTCAGGTTAGCCGCAGCCGTAGCGCGTGCGGCGGCGTCGGCCCGGGCCAGGTCGTGGGCGGCGGCCATGGCCGACAGGTCGGCGGTCCCCTGAATCTGACGGGCTTTCAGCGAGATCGAGCCGACGTCCACCGCCAGCGCCGCCAGGACGCACAGGATGCCGCCAAAAACGGCGGCCATGACGCCGACCCCGCCGCGCTCGTCCTTAAATCCTCGAGGGGAGAGCATTTCAATAGCCCCCCAGCCGCACGACCGCCGTCCGTCGGATGACCCCGGGCGGCGCGGGGATCAGGCCTGACATGGCCATCAGGGGATGATCGCTGGCGTCGTAGGTGATGTTGACCCGGATCGCCGTCGGACTGCTCTCCACCGCCATATCCGTCTTGGCGGCGTCCAGCCCCAGGTCGCTGACCTGAGCCCCGACAAAGGTGCGCGCCAGTTGCTCTCGCTCCGTCGGGTCCAGGCCCGCGATCGCCGCCCGCGCGCCTTCGGACGCCATCGCCTGGACGGAGTGGGCCATCCAGAACCAGCTGCCGTACATGACCATGCCGAACATCATCATGATCAGCAGCGGGGCGACGATGGCGAATTCGATCGCCGCTACGCCGCGGCGGTCGTGGATGAGCCGTGAAAGAAGTCCGCGTCGTTTCATCGTCGCCTCGCTCTTTTTCGGTGACCAATGTAATTCAATCACCGTTAAACGGTGATAAACGCACAGGTAGAATTTGACGTGTGATGCAACCCGAGAAAGCGACTAGCGTCGCCTTGAGCCTCGGCCGAGGACGAGCTATGAAAAAATCCGCTCTCGCGCCTGGCGTCGCTAGTTCGCCCTTGAGCCACGCGGCCGTAGTTCAGAGGTAGAACGTCAGCTTCCCAAGCTGAATGTCGCGGGTTCGATTCCCGCCGGCCGCTCCAAGGTTTTCAAATGTTTAAGTCTATCATCAGGCGTCTTGTGGGCGTCTTGGGACAAATTTGGGACGCATATTTTTCAAGGTAGTTGGCAGCCGGTGAAAGTGCATGAAGTTCCGTGAACTTCGCAGCGGGACATTGCGGGTGCACTAGATGAGTGCCGGGTCAAGAGCGGCGAAGGTGGACCCATCCTGAATCTTCTCGGACCTTGAGAAGGTCTGCACCCTGCCGAAACCCCACATCGTGAGACCACAGAATCCAGACGACCTGCCGCCTCGACGTTCGTGGGGTCACTCTTCCAGAGAAGCAACGTGAGCAGGAACATACCCGACGGCTAGTCGATGTCCCCGTTGCGTCAATGCGAGTGGCCCTTCGCGATTATGGGTAAGCGACGCCCCGGCTCCGGCCGATTTTCTGGAAGGCCAACCTCGGCTAGCCGCCCGATTGTGGAATGCCGGTCATTGGGGCGTATCCATGGAGGCTGACGCTTGGCTGAAGAGCAACGTGAGCTGGCGCCGCACAGTCTGTCGGACGTCGAAGTCCGTCGATGTAGTGATCAACCCGGCGCACGATTTGATATCGCCGTAATGGCCCGCGGTTTGATCGCAGCGCCTGATCCAAGGCGCGGTTCTCGCCTGCCCTCGCTGGAAGAGTGCACGAGCTTCGTTGCATACGGTCTCGGCGTCGTCGGTGCAGCCCTGAGCAAACGATATGTAGGCGAGGTAATCGGTGTTGTCGCGGGACCAACCGTCGCCTTTTTCGTAGATCGTCTCACCGAGGAAGTGGCACCCTTCGCCATCGATCAAGATGGCCTCGTTGTGCAGGAAACAGGCCTTTGCGAGTTGGATGAAGGCCAAGTCGAGATTACGCTCGACGCCGGTTCCCGTGAGGTACATCCAGCCAAGGTATTTGCAGGCGTACGGGCCTTGCCCAGGATCTTCGCCGGCGCAGGTGCGCTCCAGGTTCTGTCTCGCGCGCGCGTAGTCCCGCAATTCCCTGTTCTGAAGATAGAGCTTTCCGGCCTCGTAGCAGCCTGATGTCATGATGCGGGCGGCGCAGGACATGTCGTAATGGTCCAGTGCGGCCCGCAGATCGCCATTGCGAGCCGCGCTGACGCCCCGGCTCCAACAAGTGTCCACATTATTCTGGGTTTCGCATGGCGCAGACTCGGTCGCCGCCATCCGGGGGTGAATGTCATAGTTTGGAAACGACACGCCGTCCGAAGCCCGCTCTCGCCCGATGTCGCGCATGCGCGCCAGCAGACGGTCCGGAGCGCGCTCAATGCTGTCGGGGTTGCAGGACAGCGTCGCAAGGTCCCTGCCGCGGCGGCTGACGGTCAGGTTTCCGAAAGGGCGAAGGGCTGTTGGGTCAGGCTGCAGGCCATTACGGAAGCCGGTGGCGAAACGGTAGTCGGTGTCGCCATTGGCAAAAGTCACGAATTCGTCGACCGTACCGGCAGCGCCCGGCTGGCGGACATAGTCGAGATCGGCCAGGGGGCTCGACAGGGTCAACTCCGGCTCCGACTGTGACGGACCGTAGCGATAGGTTGCGTCGGCTTCGGTCAGAGACACCCAAGCCTGCCGGTCACGCCCCTCGATCTGGCAGGTGAGGGCGATCTCCTCACCAGGACGGCCGGTCGCAGCCACGGCGTTCGACGCCCATACTCCCGAAACCATGATTGCACAGGCCAGGGCGGAGGGCAGGATCGAGCTCTTCGCCTGGTGGCGGGACCGTCGTTTCTTGAGCATCGTCACAGGCAGGCCTTTCCCTTCGGCTAGGGCATGATGCTGCTCGCACGGGCCAGGAATGCCAACTGACAATGAGACCAAGAAACACGGTTTCTTGTGACTGCCGAATTATGGTCTGCTGCCGGTGCACGCTTACCAGATACGAGAGTTCCCCATGAAAAACGGCTCCATCAGCGTCTCGAAGCGAATGAACCCGGGCATCTTGTTGAGCTGTTTACTCCTGTGGGGATGCGCCGCGCCCCTGGCTGAGGTCGCGCCGAACCACGTTGGGATAGCACCCTCACCTCCCGCGTCCCCGGCGACTGACGCCGCACCGGCGCCCGCTGAGGGAGGCTCTGCCACCGACGACATCGAGGTTCTGAGGACAGTTTTGGTTGCTAAGTTGAGCCCCGACGAGGTGATCGGAGAGCGAAACGTGGGCCAGCGCATCCGTTGGGCTGGCGCTGTCATGCGCATAGCAGCAACCGATGAAGGCGTATGCTTGACCATATTGTATGCCCAGAGCGGAGAAGATGGCTTCCCGCTTTGGACCAACAGGCCAACCTATCAAAATTTCGAGGCGTGCTCCGCGAGCGCTTACGACCCGACCCTGGTCCGCGAGCATACCAATGTTACAATCATCGGTCGGACCACCGGCGTGACCCACATAGGTTCGGGCGGCGGCGGCCGAACCGGCGCCGTCGTCCAGATCGAACGGTTGTTTCGTTGGTCGGATTGCCTTGCAGGTGACCCCAGTCCCGAGTGCAAAATCGGGTTCCTGAACCCGCAAACGCCGTCGTAGGCTGATCCGGATATGTACCCTGCTGTGGTAGGCCGAAGTCGAAGGCTACGAACTTCCCGCGCGAGCTTGCGGACACAGTTCCAAGTTCGGACTGAGAGAGAAGCGCCCTATGTTCAGTCTGGTGTTAATCGCCATTGTCGTTGGCATCATGGGTGGGCTCGCTATCAGTTTCGCCCGCACAGCCCCCTCCCGAAGGCGCGCATTGATAGGCTGGTGCAGCCTGCCTTCGGCTTTTGCACTGATCATCGTGGCCTACCTCGGACTGAAGTCTGGAGAGGCTTTCGCTACATGGCCGCTGCTTTGGGTCGGCATGCTTATCAGTGTCCCCAGCGTACTATTTGCGCTCAGTGCCGGGCTGGGGTTTTGGGCTGGCAGGCTGGCGCGGTCATCCCGGCGCGACTAACTTCCGGGCAACTCGCGAGCTAACGAACTGTACCACCCCCTTTCGAAATGTCATAGATGGTGGGCACGCCGCTTTGCTGAACGACGAGGTAACCGGGGGCGACCGAACGTGCAATACCCGGCGTCTGTCGTGCGAAAAAGGCAGCTGGTCGTTCCGCTCTCGGTGCGGAGCATCCAGTCGCCGATGAGCAGTCTGTTCAAGAAATTTTCGAAACGAGCTGGGGTTGAGGAAGCGATGGGACAGGCTGTCTGCCCCGTCGCCGCGAGTGGAACGTAGTGGAAGGGCAGTTCGTCCACGACTGTCGCCTGTGGTGGAAGAGACATTGCAGAGCCGGCTGTCGCACAGGCTCCGACCAACGCTAGGGACCACAAGGCAGTTGTTCGACGCAACTGCATTCGTCTCCCTCCACTTCGCCTAGAGGCTAGATCAGCGGGGAGGGAGACTCAACTGCGGACGTGGGGAATGTCAGCTCGGGGCCTCACTGCTGCGGTTTGGAACGTCTGCTTTTTAGACCTATCGCGGGGGCGGCTTGAGCCGGGCGGTCGCCAAGCCTAATGAGGCCATCGTTCGGTGAGAAGCTTGGCTTCGCCGCCCGCGAAACGGATCTCGGCCGAGGGTTCGGCCGGCTGCCCCGGCGCAAACAGTTCGAATATGGCGATCCCGTCCTTCTGAACGCTCTCGATGATACGTGCGGGACGAACCTGTCCTAAGGCGGTCGCCGTTAGGGCACGGACGGGTTCGGGCATTTCGTCGAAGGTCAGGTCGCGCTGGATCTCGACGATGTCGAAGCCATCGTTGATCTGCTGGACGTCCAATTCGATCTCCGCGCCGTCAGGCCGTTGGCCGGCCACGTCGAAATAGATGCGGTCCTCGCGTTCCTTGCGCTCGGCGCCGGTGATGGTCAGGCCGGGTGACGCCGCCAGCACTTTAGCGGTCAGCGCGGACGGAAGTTCAGCCGGGGTCAGAGACGTGATGATCGTGTGCGGCCCTTGAGGCAGGGCGATCTGGAGCAGGGTGGCAAGAAGGGGGAGGGCGAACATCGTCTGGCTCCTTAGGCTGCGCTGTAGCTGGTCTTGATCTGGGTATAGAATTCCACGGCGGCGAAGCCCTGCTCGCGGGCGCCGTAGCTGGACTTCTTGGAGCCGCCGAAGGGGACGTGATAGTCGACGCCCGCGGTGGCCAGGTTGACCATGGTCATGCCGGCCTTGGCGTTCCGCTGGAAGTCGCGGGCGTGTTTCAGCGACTGGGTGACGATGCCGGCCGACAGGCCGAACTCGACGCCGTTGGCGACGGCCAGGGCCTCTTCATAGTTGGCCACGCGGATGGTCGAGGCGACGGGTCCGAACACCTCCTCGGTGTTGATGCGCGCGTTCGGCAGGGTGTCGGCGATCAGGGTCGGTTGGACGTACCAGCCCGGCTTGTCGAGCTTCAAACGTTCGCCGCCGGTGACGATGCGACCCCCGCCGTCCCTGGCGACGTCGATGTAGTTGTAGGACACGTCGCGCTGGGCCTGGGTCACAGCCGGGCCCATCTGGCTGTGGGGGTCGAGCGCGTCGCCGACGCGAAGCGCCGCCACCTTCTCGGCCAGCAGGGCGACGAAGCGGTCGTGGATGCCGTCCTGCACGATCAGGCGGCTGGAGGCGGTGCAGCGCTGACCGGTGGCGAAGAAGCTGCCGTCGAGCGCGATGGCGGCGGCGCGTTCGAGGTCGGCGTCGTCCAGAACGATCAGCGGGTTCTTGCCGCCCATCTCCAGTTGCACCCGCGCCTGACGCTTCATCGCCCCTTCGGCCACGCCGGCGCCGACGGCCTGCGAGCCGGTGAAGCTGATCCCGTCCACGCCCGGATGGGCGACGATGGCGCGGCCCACGGCGCCGTCGCCGATGACCATGTTGACCACGCCCTTGGGCAGGCCCGCCTCATGCAGGATGGCGATCAGGGCCTCAGCCGTGGCGGGCGTCGGGCCTGCGGGCTTGATGACGACCGTGTTGCCGAAGGCGATGGCCGGCGCGATCTTCCACGCCGGAATGGCGATGGGGAAGTTCCACGGCGTGATAAGGCCGAAGACGCCGACCGGCTGGCGATAGGTCTGGATCTCGACGCCCGGCCGGGTCGAGGCCAGGTTCTGGCCGTGAACCCGCAGGGCCTCCCCCGCGAAATATTTCAGGATGCGCGCGGCGCGCATGGTCTCGCCGATCCCCTCCGGCAAGGTCTTGCCCTCCTCGCGCGAAAGCAGGCGGCCGATCTGGGGCGCGCGTTCCATCAGCAGCGAACCGGCCCGATCCAGAACGTCGAAGCGCACCTCGGGCGAGGCGTCGGCCCAGTCGGGGAAGGCGGCGCGGGCGGCTTGAACCGCCTGATCCACCTCGGCCGCGCCGCCCTTGGGCGTGCGGGCCACGACCTCGCGTGTGTCGGACGGATTCAAGCTCTCGCCCGACAGATCCCCGCCCACCTTCTCGCCGCCGATCCAGTGCGAAAGTTCAAGCGTGTCCGTCATGGGAAAGTCCTTTGGCCTCGTCTCGGAAGGCTATTGTCTAGCGACGCAATGGCTAAACGCGAACCTTCAAAAGGGCATGGATCAAGAGCGTTTGCGCATCGATTCCATTGGCCGAGATCAAGCCAAAACCGGTATCAGTCGATAGCTCCTTTGGCTTAGACCGGCATGATTGCGCTCGATACGGTCCTGCTCAGACGCGAAATGCAGAGCGCCGTTGGGGCCGCTCGTCCGCGAGAAGACAGGGAATTCCATGTCCAGAATGACTCCGGCGGAGATGGCCGCCACGATCGGCGGCGGCCTGCTCTCCTTCCCGGTGACCCATTTCGACGCACAGGGTCAGTTCGTCGAAGCCGCCTACCGTGAGCACTGCGACTGGATGCTTCAGAATGACCTCGCCGGTCTGTTCGCTGCAGGCGGCACGGGCGAGTTTTTCTCGCTGAAGCCGGATGAGGTTGAAGCCGTCGTCAAGGCTGCCGTCGCTGAAACCAGAGGCCGGACGCCGGTCATTGCCGGCGCTGGCCACGGGACGGCCGCCGCCGTCGCCATGGCCCAGTCGGCCGAGGCCGGGGGCGCCGACGGCGTGCTGCTGCTGCCGCCCTATCTGATGTTCCCAGGGCAGGAAGGCCTGGCCGCCCACGTCGAGGCGGTCTGCAAGGCCACGAAGCTGGGCGTCATCGTCTATAATCGCGACAACGCCATTCTGAACGCCGACACCCTGGAGACGCTGTGCGAGCGCAATCCGAACCTGGTCGGGTTCAAGGATGGCGTCGGCGACATTGAACTGATGATGCAGGTCTATGCCCGGATGGGCGATCGCCTGACCTATATCGGCGGCCTGCCGACGGCCGAGACCTTTGCTCCGGCCTATCTGGAGATGGGCGTGACCACCTATTCGTCAGCCATCTTCAACTTCGTGCCGGACTTCGCGCTGAACTTCTACAAGGCGGTGCGCGCACGCGACCATGAGACCATCATGGCGGGCCTGCGCGACTTCGTGCTGCCGTACATCGCCCTGCGCAACAAGGGCAAGGGCTACGCCGTCTCCATCGTCAAGGCGGGCATGACCGCTATCGGCCGCACCGCCGGCCCCGTCCGCACGCCGTTGATCGACCTGAAGGAGAGCGAGTTCGCCGAGCTTCAGGCCCTGATCGCCCGCGTTCAGGCCTCCCCGGCCAAGCTGGCGGCGAACGGCTAGGCATGACCTGTTCCCATCGGATCGAAGCGCCTAGGCTCATCGATCCGATGGAGGGGGGGGCATGTTCGAACTGAGCCAACTGCGCTGTTTCGTGGCTGTGGCCGAAGAGCTCCATTTCGGTCGGGCGGCGATACGCCTGAACATGACCCAGCCCCCGCTGAGCCGGCAGGTGCAACTGCTGGAGCGCATTCTCGGCGTGGTGCTGCTGGATCGGACCAGCCGGTCCGTGCGGCTGACGCCCGCAGGCCGGTCCTTCCTGATCGAGGCGCGCCGTATCCTGCGTCTGGCGGAGTCAGCGTCCCTGGCGACGCGGCGGATCGCCAGCGGCGAGGCGGGACGGGTGGCGATCGGATTCACGGCCGCTTCGGGCTACAGCTTCCTGCCCCGGCTGGTCGAGCTGGCGCGCGAGCGTCTGCCAACCGTTGATCTGGCCCTCCGGGAAATGGTGACGGGCGAACAGATCGAGGCCTTGCTGACCGGGCGCATCGACCTGGGTCTGATCCGCCCGCCCCTGAACCGGCCGGAGTTCGACAAGCTGCGGGTCATGACCGAGCCCCTGGTGGCGGCCCTGCCGTCCGGCGACCCCCGGCTCGATAAGGCCGGGGTGTCGTTGAGTGATTTCGACGCCCTGCCGATGATCATGTATGCGCCCGAGGGCGCCGGCTATTTCCACGGCATGCTCAGCGGCCTGTTCGATGCAGCCGGCGTTTCGCCGCAGCAGGTCCAGCACATGAGCCAGATCCATTCGATTCTGGCGTTGGTGCACGCGCGCATCGGCGCGGCCATCGTCCCGGAGGCGGCGATGCGCCTGCATTTCGACGGGGTTGAGTTCCGTCCGCTGGACATCTCGCCGGCGCGCCCAGTCGAACTGTTCGTGGCCTGGCGACGCGACAATGACAATCCTAGTCTGAAACCGCTGCTCGACCTGTTCAGAGCCCAGGTCGAGGACGAAACGCCATGAGGGAGGCCGCATGACCCCGGACCCGAGCCGCCGCGCTATGTGCGCCATGGGCGCTGGCCTAGCCCTTTCCGCTATATCCGGCGGCGGGGTCCATGCCGAAGCGATGAGCCCGGTGGCTGACACCCGCCACGGCAGGGTGCGCGGCTATGTCGATCGGAACATCAAGGTCTTCAAGGGTGTGCGCTATGGCGCCGACACCAGCACCCGTCGCTTTCGACCGGCGGAGAAGCCTGCGACATGGGGAGGAGTGGCTGACGCCACGGCCTATGGCCATGCCTCGCCGCAAAAGAGCAATGAGCCGGACCAGAACGAAGACTGCCTGTTCCTGAATGTCTGGACCCCGGCGCTGGCCGACGGCGGGGGGCGGCCGGTCATGGTCTATGTCCACGGCGGGGCGCATGCCAATGGTTCAGGCTCCAGCCCCCTCTATGACGGCGCAGCCCTGTGCCGACGGGGCGATGTGGTGGTGGTCACGCTCAATCACCGGCTGAACGTCTTTGGCTACAGCGGGCTGGGACAGCTGCTGGGCGGCGAGTTCGCAGCCTCGGGCAGCGTCGGCAATCTGGACCTGATCCTGGCGCTGGAGTGGGTGCGCGATAACATCGCCGGGTTCGGCGGCGATCCCGCGAACGTCACGGTTTTCGGCCAGTCAGGCGGCGGGGCCAAGCTGGTGACCCTGATGGCCATGCCGCGGGCGGCCGGCCTCTATCACCGTGTCATCACCATGAGCGGTCAGCATGTCACCGCCATGGGGCCGCAGCACGCGGAATTGCGGATGCGGCGTTTCCTCGACCATCTGGGGCTGACAGCGGATCGCGCGGCGGAGCTGGCGACCCTGCCGGCCGGGCGGCTGGTCGAGGCGCTTCAGATGGCGGACCCGCTGGAGAAGGGCGGGATCTATTTCCACTCGGTGATGGACCATCATACCTTGCCGAGGCACCCGTTCGTGCCCGACGCACCGCGCGAGAGCGGCCACATCCCCATGATCATCGGCAATACCCATGATGAGTTCGGCGGCGGGGCGGCGGGCGGCCCCGGCGCGCCGGCAATCACCTGGGAAAATATCGCGCCGCGCCTGGCGCCGGAGTTCGTGCTGGATCTGAACGCCCAGTACGTCGTCGACTGGTACCGCGCCCGCTTTCCGAAGATGACCCCCCGGGATGTGTTCGTCGCCGCTGCCACCTGTGGCCGTTCGCGGCCGGGTCACCTGATCCAGGCGGAAGAGCGCGCCAAACTGAACGGCCCGACCTGGATGTATCAGCTCGACTTCGCCTCGCCGGTCGAGCCGTGGCGCGGCGCCTATCATGGCTTTGACATTGGTCTGGCGTTCGGCAACGGCGACAAGCTGGAGGCCAAGGCCGGATCAGGGCCGGACGTGAAAAAGGTCACGGAGGCCATGAGCGAGACCTTCATTGCCTTTGCGCGGACCGGAGACCCCAACAACGCCGCCATTCCGCGCTGGGATCGCTACACCCTGCCGGAAAGGGCGACGATGATCTTCGACGTGCACAGTCGGAGCGAGGATGATCCGCGTGGCGACGAGCGTCGTCTGTTCCAGACCGCGCCCTTTCTGAAGCAGGGCACCTAGTCGCAGGCGCTCAGAGGAATGGCCTCGGCCATGGCCTGATAGCCGGCGTCGGACGGGTGCAGCCAGTCGCCGCTATGGAAGGCGGCTTGCAAGCGGGAAGGTGCGGCGGGATCGCGTAAAGCGGCGTCGAAGTCGGCCACGGCTTCGGCTATGGTCTGGTCGCGCAGCCAGGTGTTGACGACCTGACGGATCGTCTCGCCTTCAGGCGTGAAGTAGCTGGCGCCCTCGAAAGGGGGCAAAGTCCCCAGCACCACCTTGAGCCCCGCCGCATGGGCGCGTCGGATCACCTGACGATAGGCGGCGATCAGGTCGTCGGCGTCGATCGCCTGGTGCGCGTATTCGGCTCGCGTGGGGCGGCCTATGTCATTGATGCCCTCCAGCAGGATCAAGCATCTGGCGCCGGACGGCGTCAACGCGTCGGCGTCCAGCCGCTCCAGACCTGATGGCCCGGAGCCCTGATGCAGCAGACGGTTGCCGCCGATGCCGGCGTTGATGACCGCCCACGGACGCCCAGCCTCGACCATGCGGGCCGCCAGCCGTTCCGGCCAGCCGCCGGGGCCGTCCGGCAAGGCGCCAGTGCCCTCGGTGATCGAATCGCCAAAGGCCACGATGACGCCGGGCGCAGTCGCGCTTTCGACCTCGATACCAGCCAGCAGGGCGCCGAGACGCATGGGCGCGCTCTCCACGCCGTCCGCGCCCCGCATCGTCTGGCGCCAGCGATGGGTCGGAAGCCGGGTGGCGTGGGGCAGGGCGATGCTGACCTTCACCTGATCCAGAGCCGCGACGGGCAGATCGACCGGATCAGAGATCAGTGGCGCGCCCGCCGGCATGATCGATGAACGCTCGCTGTTGAAGCGCACCTCGCGCGTCACGTCCCCGAGGTGAACGGTCACCGCGCCCAGGGTGATCGGCTCGGCGCCATAGGCATTCGACAGTCGCAAGCGGAGGCGCTTGCCCGACGCCGTCACCGTGACGGCATGGGTCAGGGTCACCCCCTCGACGATGTCAGGACCCAGCGGACCGCGCACGTCCCGGGGATTGGGCGCTGAAGCCGGCCCTGCGGGTCCCGCTGCGGACGACGACGCAAAGGCGTAGGCGGCCACCCAACGTTCCTGCGCAGCGGCGCCCGAGCCAGCCGCCATCAGCGACAGGCTCAGGGCACTGACGAGCGCGCGTCGCCCTAGCGTCGCCAAGGGAACTTCAGGGTCGGCGCGTTGACGTATCGATCCATGGTCAGAACCAGCCGCGCGCCTGAGCCGGGCGCCAGGGTCAGGCTGAAGTCGGAGGCGTTTACCGCTCGGCGGCTGTCTCCGATCTGGACGTCGCGGATGCGGTGCTCGCCATAGCCGCCGCCCTGGATGACGACCGTGCGGGCCTGCGTCTGGCTGAGGTTGACCAGGGTGACGCCGGTTTCGCTCGTCGTCATCCGGTCGATCAGGGCGGCGGTGTCCGGCGGCAGACCCGCGCGCCGGGCGTCGGCGTCGAAGTAGCGCAACCGGGCGAACAGCGGCGAGCCGCCGGCGTTGGCGCTGCTCGGCGCCCATGAGGGGCGGGCGATATGCAGGGCGCCCATGGTCTGATGCATCAGGGCGTTGATGCTGCACGGATTGACGTCCAGAACCGCGTCGGCCAGCCGCGTGTCGGGGGTCGTCGTATCCTCGCGTTGGGCCTTGGCGCGCGCGGCGATCTTGGCCAGATCAGCGCGCAGCGCGCTCTCGACCCACTCGGGATTGCGGCCTTCCAGATAGGCGATCCAGGGATGATCCGGCGCCCGGCGGCGGTCGCTGTCCTTCATCGACAGCCACCAGATGTCCAGCGAGTTGTTCACGTGCAGGCCGTCGCGCCAGCCATACCAGCCGTCGGGACCATACATGGTCGGCGTCTGCACCTTGCCGTCGACAATGCGCTTCTGGGCGTTGATGCGGTCGGCCTGGGCGCGCCAGGTCTGCAGATACTTGTCGTCGCCGGTCAGCAAATAGGCATTGAAGAAGCCCATGGCCGTGCGCGGCACGCGGTTGCGGTCCTCACGCTTGCCGGTGACGGGGTTGATCGGGCTGAAGCCCCAGCCATAGGCACCGCCCCACCACTTTCCGTCCGCAGACGAGCCGATCACTCCGTCCAGACCGACGTTGGACGGCAGGATGTCGTTGTTGGCCCTGGCCCGCTCCGCCCACGCGTCAATGTAGGTCAGCAGCCAGTCGCGATACTTCGGCTCCTGTTCCAGCATGAAAGCGTTCAGCGCCAGAGTGGTCGAGAACATGTTCAGAGGGTGATCGCCGACGACGTCGGTATATTCCTCGTAGTGCTGAAGCGTCTGTTCGTAGGTGTCTTCGCCGTGCTCCATGAAGAAGTGCGTCGGATCGAAGGGGTCGCCAGCCCAGTCCAGCGCCGTCGCCTTGCGCAGCATCGGCCCCTTGGAGCCGTTCATCAGACTGCGGATGATCCTGTGCTGCGGATCATAGTTCGGCGCGGTCGGGTCCTCGCCCATATAGAGTCCGGCGAAGCGGCGGGCGCGATCGCGGAAGCGAGGATTGTCCGGGTCGGAAAGGCCCTGGACGTTGAACAGCGTCATCTCTTCGGCATGATGCTGCCAGTCCAGTTGGACGTTGAACTCCTTGAAGAACATGCCGTCGCGGGCGATCTCGACCTCGGTGGTCTTCGCCGCGGTGAACTGGCGCAGGTGGCCTTCCCAAGCTTGGGTGTACATGGCCTTGATGCGGTCGGGGGCGCCGATGGCGTGTAGCAGGGGCCAGCCGTTGACGTTCTCGATGGCGTCGTCTGGGCCGTCGTTGGCGCCCCAGCGTTCGAAGCAGAGGAAGTAGCCGCGCTCGTCGAAGTAGCGGGCATAGAAGGCCTCGCACGCCTCGGTATTGGCCCGGATGAGCTCGCGCTGCAGCAGGGCCCAGGTCGGCGGCGCCATGGGGGCGACGACCTGGAAAGGCGCGGCGTGCGCGGCGGCGGGCTTGAGCGCCGCTCCAAGGGCGGCCAGCGAGGCACCGCCGAGGATCTGCCTGCGATCCAGCCGCATCAGACCTTGGCCCCCGACGAGTTCAGGGTCAGGCGCTCGATCTTGCCGGTGATCAGGAAGTAGGCGGCGATGACCAGCAGGCAGTGGATGCCGACGAACCACAGGGCGCCGTCGAACGATCCGGTCGCGGCGACGATATAGCCGATGACGATCGGCGTCACGATGCCGGCCGTGTTGCCGAAGGTGTTGAAGATGCCGCCGGTCACGCCGACGAACTCACGCGGCGAGGTGTCGGACACCACGGCCCAGCCCAGCGAGGCGATGCCCTTGCCGAAGAAGGCAACGGCCATGACGACCACGATCAGGGCGGAGTTGTCGATATAGGCGCAGGCGATGATCAGGGCTGACAGCAGCATGCCGATCAGCAGGGGGGTCTTGCGGGCGATGGTCAGCGAGCCGGTCTTTTTCAGCAGGGCGTCCGAGATGACCCCGCCCAGAACGCCGCCGGCGAAGCCGCACAGGGCCGGGGCGGCCGCAGCGAAGCCGGCCTCGAGGATGTTCAGGCCGCGCTCCTTGACCAGATAGATCGGGAACCAGGTGACGAAGAAGTAGGTCAGAACATTGATGCCGTACTGGCCGATGAAGACACCCATCAGCATGCGGCTTCCCAGCACCTGTTTGACATTGGCCCAGCTGAAGGCGGCTGACTTGGTGACGGTGCGGTCCTCCATGCGGATCAGGCCGCCGCCAGCTTCGATGTAGTCCAGCTCCGCCTTGTTGACGCCGGGGTGATCGACCGGACTGCGCACCATCTTCCAGAAGACAAAGGCGGCGATCAGTCCCAGACTCCCCATGACGAAGAAGACCGAGTGCCAGTCAAAGGTATGGACCAGCCAGCCCATGAAGGGGGCGAAGACGACCAGCGAAAAGTACTGCGCCGAGTTGAAGATGGCCGAGGCCGTGCCGCGCTCGGAGCCCGGGAACCAGGCGGCGACCAGCCGCGCATTGCCAGGGAAGGAGGGGCTTTCGGCCAGACCCACCATGAAGCGCATGGCGAACAGACCGGCGAAGATCGCGCCACCCGTCAGGAAGCCCGAAAAGCCCTGAACCAGGGTGAAGAAGGACCAGGCGGCGATGGCGAGAGTATAGATCAGCTTGGTGCCGAAGCGGTCCAGCAGGGCGCCGCCCGGGATCTGTCCGATCACATAGGCCCAGGCGAAGGCGGACATGATGTAGCCCATCTGGATGGGGTTGAGCCCCAGGTCCTTGGACGCCGCATCGCCCGCGATCGAGAAGGTCGCCCGATCAGCGTAGTTGATCGTGGTCAGCAGAAAGATCAGCAATAGGATGCCGTATCTCATACGCGTGCGGCGCTGGGTCGCAGGGGCGGCGGACGCAATTGTCCCGTCGATCATCTGTGCGTTTCCTCGATCTGCGAGACCAGACCGGGACGTCGATCGCCGCAGGCCGTCTCTCCCTCACAGCGCCTCTGCGGGCGCTTTTGGAAGGACGATAATCAGGAAGTTCGGCGATCGTCTAAGCTAAAATCCTTATTGATCGATCCAGAATTGGTATCAGTAGGAAACCGGTATCAGTTCATATCCTGCATCGGTTCATGCCTTCTTCGGATTGGCGTGCATCGATCCGCTGAACCTATCGTCATTCTGCGAGATCGGGCGACCGGCAGCGACGCGGGTTCGCAGGATCTCGCGGCCCATAGAGAGACCGGCGAAACGTCGGCGATAGGGAGGGAAGAGGTAATGCGTTCCAGGCATGGATTCCAATTTGCGTTGAAAGCTGGGGCCTCGGCCTTGGCGGTGATGGTCGCCGGCTTCGGCAGCGGCGCCTACGCCCAGTCCGCGGGGGCGCAAGACGAACCCGCGACCCAGGTGGACGAGATCGTCGTCACCGGTTTTCGCGCCTCTCTGCAGAGCGCAGTGAACGCGAAGCGGCGGGAATCGGGCGTCGTCGATGTCATCAAGGCCGAAGACATCGCCGATTTCCCCGACCTTAACCTCGCCGAATCCCTGCAGCGCGTGCCCGGCGTGGCCATCACTCGCGCCAATGGCGAAGGCCGCCAGATTTCGGTCCGCGGGCTTGGGTCCGAGTATACCCGTGTCCGGGTCAACGGCATGGAAGCCATCGCCACCACCGGCGGCACAGTCAACGCCGGCGGCACCAACCGCACACGCGGTTTCGACTTCAACATGTTTGCGTCGGAACTGTTCAACAGCCTGACGGTGCGCAAATCGGCTTCGGCAGATGTCGAGGAGGGTTCGCTCGGCGCCACGGTCGATCTTCAGACCGCCCGCCCCTTCGACTATCGCGAGCCGACGCTCGTGATGGGAATTCAGGGCAGCTACAACGACCTGGCTCGGGACGTGAAGCCGCGCTTCACCCTGCTCGCTTCGAACACCTGGGCGGACGGCCGGTTCGGCGCGCTGTTCTCGGCCGCTTATGAGAAGCGTCATATTCTGGAGGAAGGCGCCAACATCACGCGCTGGAGCGCCGGCGGGGCCAATGGAGGGTTCAACGCGGCGTCGACGATCGACGGCTATACGATCGGGCAGATCAACAGCGCCAGCTTCACCGAAGGCCTCTATCACCCCCGCCTGCCTTCCTATGTCCAGTACGACCACAATACCGAGCGTCTGGGCCTGACGGGGTCGCTGCAGTTCCGCCCGGACGACCGCTCGACCATCACCTTCGACGTCCTGTACTCGGACGTGAAGTCCACGCGCGACGAGGCGCAGTTGCAAGCCATCGGCCTCAGCCGGTCCGGCGCCGGCAAGCCGCAGACCATCATCCGGTCGGGCGTTGTTGACGGCCGCAACATCGTCGCCGCCGTGATGGACGCCGTGGATGTGCGCACCCAGTCCGCTCACGACGAACTTCAGACCGAGTTTCAGCAGTACACCCTGACCGCAAACCGTAACTGGACGGATCGTTTCCGCACCGGCTTTGTCGGCGGCTACTCGAAATCGAACTTCAATAACCCGGTTTCCACAATCATCACTTTCGATCGAGCCAACACCAACGGCTTCTCTTATGATTTCAGGTCGGAGATGCCCAAGATCGACTTCGGTTTCGATCTGACCGATCCGGCGAACTGGTCGATGATCAACGGCACTTCCGAGGTCCGGATCCGGCCGAACTCGGTGGAAAACACCTTCAGCACCGCCAAGGTGTTTGGCGAATATGACCTGAACGACAATCTCACGATCAAGGGCGGCGTCGACTATCGCAAGTTCACCTTCGCTTCGCGCGGCCTCTACCGCTCACGGGAAACCGTCGTCGATACCCTGACGCCCGAGCAACTGGCTGCCGTGTCTCGCGTCTTCTCGGGCTTCGGCCGCGGTTTGGGCCTGCCAGAAGGCGTGTCGACGCAATGGCTGGCGCCGGACATCAACAAATTCATCGACGCCTATGACATCTATTCCAACACGGGAATCTACGCCCTGACCGGCGTGGAGAACTCCTCAGCGCGCGGCCAGTATATCAATGTCGAAGAGGCCGACACCGGCGCCTTCGTTCAGGCAGACTTCCGTTTCACCGCATTCGGCCTTCCCTGGCGGGGCGACGCCGGACTGCGTTACGTCAACACCGAACAGTGGTCGCAAGGCTACGAAACCACGGCGGCAGGAAGTGCGCTCGTCGACGTCGACCGTACCTATGACATGTGGCTGCCATCGGCGAATCTGGCGGTCGATCTGACCGACACCCTGGTCGCGCGTGTGTCTGTCGCCCGCACCATCGCTCGCCCTTCCATCTCCAGTCTGACGCCTGGCGGCGACGTCGGGATCCAGGGGTCGAACTTTACCTATTCGACCGGCAACCCCTACATCGATCCGACGCGGTCGGATAACCTGGATCTGTCGCTGGAGTGGTATCCAGACGCCGACAGCCTCTTCGCCGTGGGCGTCTTCGTGAAGGATATCAATACCTTCGTACAGAGCCTGACGCAGAACATCCCCTTCAGTGAACTGGGCCTGCCGAATTCGCTGCTGGAAGGTTCCTTGGCCACCCCGGACACCATTTTCCGGACCACCCAGCCCATCAACACCGAAGGCGGCCTGCTGAAGGGCTTTGAACTCAACGCCCAGAAGCGGCTGGACTTCCTGCCGGGATGGATGGAAAATTTCGGGGTCCAGGCGAACTACACCTTCGTCGATTCCGACATCACCTACATCCAGAGTCTGGATCCGCTGACCACGATCAACGAGACCCTGGTAGGCCTGTCCAAGAACGCGGCCAACTTCACTCTCTATTATGAGACCGACAAGTTCTCGGTGCGGGGGTCCGTGGCCTATCGCCAGGGCTACCTGACGGGGGTGCCGGCCGCCGACGGCAACTCGGTCGCCGGCGTCAACGAAACCCTGAATTTCGACGCCCAGGCCTCCTACAATATCAACGACAGGCTCCGGTTGAGCGTCGAGGGGATCAACCTGACCGACGAGTTCAACCATCAGTATGTCGACGCCTCCAACCGACTGAACGTTTACAGCCACACCGGCCGTCAGTTCTTCGTGGGGCTTCGCTACACCTTCTGAGCAGGCTTCTCTCCTGGCCTGCGCTTGGCGCCGTCCCTCGACGAGGGACGGCGCTCTTTTGTCTGGTGGACTGCCTTGCATCGCTTCACCGGTGATGCGGCAAGGGTATGGATCCATACGTAGAAAAGGCTTGGAACCCCTGCGCTCTCTCGCGAACCTCGTTCGGTCGGCGAACGTAGCCAGCCAAGATTGGCGCGGCCGATCCAAGGGAGAGGCAACCAAGGGGCTCGCGCGATGTCAGCGGTCCCTCGAAATGCAAGGGAGGATGACATGACCTTTTCACGCCGCTGCGCTCTGGCGGGCCTCGCTTCCTGGGTATTGATGGCCGCTGCGGCGCAATCCGTGGCCCAGACTCCGACGCCTCCGACCGACACGCCCCAGCGCCCCTCCCAGCGCAACTGGACGCCCCGCGCGGACAACCGCGAGGCCCTGACCGTCTATCTCGACGCCATCGCCCTGGCGCACCTCGACCTGAGACGCGCCCGCGTCGACGCCCTCTCCAGTCAGGCCGAGGCCGAAGCCTATCAAGCGGCTTTCCGGTTGGACGCTGCTCGCCTGATGGGCGGACTGCCGGAGGCGCGAACTCCTCTTCGCGCGCAGACAGTCGGGGCCGTTTTTTCCCTCGACGGCTTCAGCCTTGAACGCGTGATCTTTGAAAGTCAGCCTGGCTTCTATGTGACCGCCAACCTCTATGTGCCCGCTGCCGCAGGGCCCCATCCGGCCGTGCTTCTGACGCCCGGTCACAGCGCGGACGGCAAGGCGCGCGGGGGCGTCCAGGCCCAGATCGCGGCCAACCTGGCCCGGCGCGGCGTGGTGGTCATGTTCTACGACGTGCTCGGCCACGGCGAGCGGCTTCAGACTTTCGATCCAGATCGCGGCGTCGCCCTGGCGGGCGGAACGACCGGCGAACATACCATGGCGTTCCAGCAAGCCTTGCCGACAGGGGATAATCCGGCTCGCTACTTCGTCTGGGACGCAATGCGCGGCCTCGACTATCTGTCGTCTCGACGGGATGTCGACGCCACCCGCCTCGGAGCCCTGGGCTGTTCGGGCGGCGGGATGGTCAGCGCCTATCTGGCCGCCCTGGACTCCCGGGTGAAGGCTGCTGCCGCCGGCTGCTACATCAGCGACTTCGAACACATGATTCCGACCTATGGGCCGCAGGAAGCCGAGCAGTCCCTGCCAGATTTTATTGCGAGGGGCTACAACGTCACTGACTGGGTGCTGGCCGCGGCTCCGCGCCCCTTCGCCATTGTCTCTACGCATGACGACAGCTTCCCTCTTGGGGGAGCCGAAGCGGCCTACGAAGACGCACGCCGCTTCTACCGCCTGTTCGGCGCAGAGGACCAGGTCCAGTGGATCGTCGGTCCCGGCGGCCACGGCGCGCTTGCCCCTATCGCCTCCCAGATCATCGGCTTTTTCCTGAAGATCCTTAACGGAGACGATGCGCCGGTCGTGATGGCTGAGGTCCGGATTCCCGCGCCGGAAGACCTGCTCGTCACCAATACCGGTCAGGTCTCGACCGCCTTCGAGGCTCAGACGGTGCAGACGCTCAGCCGCCAACGCGCGGATCGTCTGCGCCCCCTCGCGCTTCCTTCCGGCGGAACTGGTCCGGAGGCGCGTGCCGAACTGGCCAGACGGATTCGCGACGTCGCGCGCGTAACCGCTGTTCCCGGCGCCCCTGCACCAAGCGTTGCCTTCTTCCAGCGTGACCAGCGCCAGGGCTACCGGATCGACGCCCTGCGCATGACCAGTGAGCCGGGGGTTATCCTGGACGGCTTCTACGCCCGTCATGAAGGGGCGCCGCGGCCTGCCATGGTCCTTCTGACCGACGAGTCGCCCGAGGCGCTGCGTCAGGCCGGCGGTTTGATCGACCGGTATGCCGAGCGCGGATGGAACGTCTTCGCCCTGCGTCCTCGCGGATGGGGCGGGACTGAAGAGGTGAAGTCCGCCCTTGTCGGTGACTGGGGCCTGCTGTCATTGCGCGCCCTCTTGGTGGGCAAGACCGTACCCGGCATGCGGATGGACGATGCGGTTCAGGCGATCAACTGGCTGGTCGCCCAGCCTTCGGTCGACGCCAGCCGCATTGCTCTGCACGGGTCCGGGATCATGGGGCCGGTCGCTCTCCAGGCCGGGGTCCTTGACCCTAGGGTGCAGCGGATCTTCCTGGACGGAGCCTTGGCCAGCTACCGGGACATCGTGGATGCGCCTGTCAGCCTCGATACTCCGGAGGTCAACTTGCCGGGTGTACTCAAGCAATATGACCTGCCGGATCTGGTCGCCGCCATGCCGCCTGGCTCGGTCGTCGTCTCGTCGCCGCTCGATAGTCGCGGTCGCGCGCTCGACGCCGACCGGCGTCAGGCCCTGCTTGGACGGTCGAACGTCGTACTTTCGCCGTCCCTGTTCGACCGCAGCCAAGCGGCTGCCTATCGCCCCTGAGGCCAGCCGACACCCTGCACTGAGCCTGCCTTCTCGCTATGGAGTATTCGATGACGCTCTCCTCCAGCCGACGCGGCTTTTTGGCGGGCTCCGGCGTCGCCGGGCTGGTCGCCGCCGCGACGACGGCCGCCGCCACGCATCTTCCCTCGCGGCCAATCACTCCTGTCCCACGCGTGGCGGGATCCCCGGCGGGCCCGACCTTGCCTGCTTCCACACCGCAGCCGAACAACGGGCTGAAGCTGGACCCACGCGCCTTCGGCGCCGTCGGCGACGGTATGACCAAGGACACAGCGGCCCTGCAGGCGGCGCTGGATCGGGTCGCCGTGCTTGGCGGCGGCGAGGTGATCGTCAGCCCCGGCGTCTATCTTATCGGCGCCGTTCGCCTGGGCTCGAACACTGTGCTGCGGATCGAGGACGGGGCCACGCTTCAGGGGTCGCCCGACATCACCGATTATCCGGTCACTCAGGTCCGTTGGGCAAGTGGACGCCAGGCTACATCGGACTGATTTCGGCCCAGGGTGAAACCAACATCATCCTGACGGGCAAGGGGCGCATCCTGGCGTCCGACGCGATCGAGCGCCGGATCGAGGCTTCAACAGGCCTGCGTCATCCCTGCCTTCTGGAGTTTGTGGACGTGAAGGGGCTGACCGTCTCCGACCTGTTCACGCAGCAGAACGACCAGTGGTCGATCCATCCGGTCTATTGTGACGATGTGATCTTTCGAGTCCTGACGGTGAATGGTCGGGCTGACGGGATCGACGTGGACTCCTGCCGACGCGTCGTCATAGACCAGTGCCGTTTCGACACCGTGGACGACTGCATTTCGCTGAAATCGGGACGCGGCATGGAAGGCTTTGTGATTGATCGGCCAACCGAAGACGTCACCATCACCGACTGCGTCTTCATCGACTGTCGCTGGGCCTGCATCGGCATCGGATCGGAAACCTCCGCCGGCATTCGGCGGGTGCTGGTCGAGCGATGCCTGTGCGAAGCGGCCCATACCTTCGCCATCTATATAAAGAGCCGTCCGGGCCGCGGCGCCTTCATCGAAGACATACCTTTGAAAAGTCCGACACCGCTGAAACCGCTCAAATGGTGGGCACGCTAGCCAGCCATTGCGACCTGCGGAATGGTTCTCGGTTTCATCCCCGGCGGGGGCGTCCTGCCAAGGCGTGCCTGATGCGCTCGAGGGCGGTGACGAGGATCGGTTGGGGGCAGGCGAGGTTCAGGCGAATATGACCGCCGCCGTCCGCCACGAACATTTCTCCACCTTCCAGGATCACGCCGGCCTCCTCCAGAAAGAACCGCGTCAGATTGGTCGACTCGGGGAAGTAGGCCGACAGGTCGATCCAGGCGAGATAGGTCGCCTCGGGCGTGCGGAAACGAGCCAGGGGAAGGTGCTGTTCGAGGAAGAGAGCGAGGGTGGCGAAGTTCTGGTCGAGGTAGGTCCGCAGCGCTTCTAGCCAGACGCCTCCGTTGGCGTAAGCTCCGACTGCGGCCGCGAGACTGACTGGATTGACGAAGGGGTAGTGCCGCTCGCGCCATTTCGTTCGGAGCGTAGGGTCGGGAATGACCAGCGTCGCCAGCATGAGACCCGCCAGGTTGAACGTCTTGCTGACCGCCATGCAGGTGACGATGTCGGTGCTCTCAGGGAACACCATCGCCAAGGGCAGATGCCGCCGGCCCAGACGCAAGAGGTCGGCATGGATTTCGTCAGAGACGATCCTGACGCCGTTGGCGAAGCAGATTTCGCCCATCCGGCGCAACTCGTATTCGGTCCAGGCGCGACCGGTCGGATTATGCGGATGGCACAGGAAAAAGAGCGTGACCGCCGGGTCTTTGGCCTTGGCCTCGAAATCGGCGAAGTCGATCTCGTAAACGCCGTCACGGGACAGCAGGGGCGAGACGACGAGGTCGTGCCCCGTCTGTTGCGCTGCGCGGCTGAAATAGCCGTAGGCGGGCGTTAGCGTCAGGATCTTGTTTCCCGGCGCGCAGAGGTAGTCGGCAAGCGCATATAGGGCAGGTATGACGCCGAGCGACACCTGCAGGGCATCGCGCTCGAAGCGCCAGTCGTATCGCTCGACGCACCAGGCCTGAAAGGCGTCGTAGAGTTCGTCGCCCATATTCATCGTATAGCCGAATATCGGGTGATCCAGGCGCGCCTTCATGGCATCCAGGGCGGCCGGAGGAGCGGCGAACTGCATATCGGCAACCCACATGGAAATCAGGTCGGACCGTGGGACAGACAGCTTCAATCCGGCGTCGCCGCCGAACAAGTAGTCCTCGAAGCCGTCTTCGGCGACGGCGTTGGTGGCTGAGCGCGAGATGATGCGGTCGAAGTCGAAGGTCATGGCCGTGCCTCTGGACACAGCGACGCCGGCCAGGTTGAAAGGGGGGGCAGTTGGCTCATGGCGATCCTCTTGGGGAAGGGGCGGCCCTGCAGGGCCGCCGAAGTCGATGGCGAAGAGCGGAGCGGTCTCGTCAGGCCTCCGGCGTCTCCAGCCTAGAGACCATCCGGATGGCTCTGGAGAAATTGGCCAGGTTCACCGAGGTCTTGGTGACGATGGCGTGGAGCTCTTCCAGCTTTTCGCGTGGCGCATCAGCCTGGAGGCGGACGACGTATCTGACCTCGTCGTAGCCCGGATTGACGCTGTTATCTATGCCGAGGAAGCCGCGAAGATCGAGCTCGCCGTCGGTCTCGATCTCGAGGCTCTGGACGGTGATGCCCATGGCGGCGGCGTTGACCGTATAGCCCACCGTCAGACAGGCGTTGAGAGCCGCCATCAGCAGTTCCTGAGGGTTGGGGGCGGTGTTTTGGCCGAGCAATTCGGCCGGCTCGTCAGCCGCGATCTGGAAGTGGCGTTGATACTCGACGCCGCCCAGAGAATAGCGGCTGACGGTGGCCACGGAGCGGGTCTGGCCGGCCCATTGTGTTTTGACGTTGAACTTGGCGGTCCGCTTCGAGGGATCTTCGGCGACCCCCTTGGCGAATTGCTGCAGGGCGGCGACGTCGATGTCATTGGGTTTGTCAGTCATTGGAGATGTCCTTGGTTGTGAAATGTGAGGAGAAGGCACCGGAGCAGCGGATGGCGGCCTCGGCGGGTGGGGAGGAGCGGGCTTTAGGCGGCGCAGCCGTCGAGGCCGCAAACGGCGCCGTCTTCGACGTCCATGGGCTCCGGTCGATCGACCGCAGAGTCACGGAGGGCCTTTTCGAAGGCTGACGCGGGCAGGGCGCCGGAGATGTAGAATTTGTCGTTGAACACGAAGAGGGGCACGCCGTTGGCGATCGTGTTGGCCCGCTCCTCGTCGTGGGCGATCTCCGCCGCGATGAGGGGGGCGTCGAAGTCGACATCGAGATCGATCGCGCCGGCTTCCTCGGCCAGGGCGAGGAGAACGATCCGATCGAAGATGTCGATCCCGTCCGTTGTCGCAGCCTTGTAGAGGCGCTCGGTGACGCGTTCGGCCAAGGCTTTGTCGCCGATGCTCTTGATCAGCACATGGGCGTCGCTCGTGTCGCCGAACCGCATGGTCTCGAAACTGTAAACCAGACCTTCCGTGCGCCCGTTCTCGCCGACCGCATTCATCATGCCGCGCGCTGAAGCCGGGTCGCCGAACTTCTGCTGAAGCGCGTGACCCAAATCAATCGGAGCCATGCCCTTGGCGAGCCTGTAGGCGCGGGTCGTGACCGTGACCTCGAGCTCGCCGGCCAAGGCGGCGATGGCCGTCTCAAGCCGTCGCTTGGCGATCCAGCACCACGGGCACGCAAAGTCGGACCAGACCTGCACATTGACTGTCTTCATGACGTCTCTCCTCGCCGTCCGCAGACGGTCTCGGTCTCGTACCCACCCTTCTAGTTGGTAGTTGCGAGGGTTAAATGGAGGCGCGCTAGCGGCCGGGCCTGCGCGGTCGGGAGGCGCTCAGGCGTCCGCCAAGATCAGACGGATGATGCGCTCGTCGACAAGGTCGCCTTCGCGGGTCACCCAGTCGATGAAACTGGAACCCTCCATCAGGCTCAGCAGGATGAAGGCCTTGTGCCGGGCGCCGGACCCGAGGGGCAGTTCGCCGTGATCGATACCCTGCTGGATGACCTCTGTGAGCCATTTGAGCTGGATGTCGAAGAAGCGGCGGGCGATCTGCTGCAGGCTGGCCGGGAGGGCCGACATTTCAGCCGCCAAGGCGCCGCACAGCGGCAGGAAGCCGCCCTCGGCGCTCTTGCGAAACAGCCGGAAGAAGGCTTCGAGCCGGACGACGGCGGTGACGTTCCGGACCTCGATGGTCTCGAATTCCCCCTCGACGCGCGCGATATAGGCCTCGACAATGGCGGCCCCCAGATCCTCCTTGGCGGGGAAGTGGTGGTGAATGCTCGGCTTGCTGATGCCCACGGCCTTGGAAAGGTCCGCATAGCTGAAGGCCGCATAGCCCTTGGTGCGCATCAGGCCCTCGGCGGTCTGAAGCAATGCGTCGCGTGTGCCGATCGCCATCCTGTCCATTCCCTGCGCCTGATTGCGCTGTCGTCCGCCGTGCGACGTTGACCCGCCGCCTCAATGAGTGAAGCTAAGCCGATCCATCGACTCGTCAAAGTTCCTCATGGGCTTCCAGCGCCCGGGAAAGACGTAGGACGTGCCTGCATTGAGTGCGATGGCTCGTGCCGAGTGCGGCGGGCTCCGCTTTGGAGGCGCCCGCCTTCATGGCGCGATGTCCTATGAAGCGATGCGCCCGTCACAATGGGGCGTCGACGACGACAAGCTTGCGGCCTTCAAACTGTTTTCGTCGTGCATGGCGTTCCCGCGTTTAACCACCCTACTAATTGGTAGTTTGCTCTTGGTTCGATTTTTGTCAAGCGGCGTGTCGTGCGAGGCGGACGACCGATTGAGCAAGAAACATAGGCAGCTTGAGCTGATCAGGGCGATCGATGGCGTTCTTGACCGCCTGATTGAGGCCTTGCGCCGCATCCCAACCGGCGAGACCTGTCAGATGTGTCTTGTAGGATATGCTCAGCGGACGGACATGAGCGTCGCAAGCGTCGTAGCCTATCCGGTGGGCTGGACCGAGTTGGTCCTCAAATGGCTCGAACGCGATGAGGCCGATCTGCCGGCCCGTTTCCCGAGACGCGCTTCAAGTGGATTGAGCTCGGACGCCTGTGGCCGGCGAGTTCTATCGCACCTACCATGACCTATGGCTCCCCTATTGAGCTTCTGACGGTGGCCAAGAGCTGGATTGTCAAGGAGGCGGGGCGTCGGAGCAACAGAGATTTCTGAGGCTGGCCCTGGCGGGGAAGCCGTCCGGCGCGAGGAGGGGAGCTCTGGCGGACCTCGGTCATCAGCCCGTCACTGTCCAATGACCCAAGCCCCCTTTGGGCGCTCTCAAGTCCTTGGTCCCACCATTCGACCAGGGTCAAACCACACGCCCCTTGAGTTGCGGCAATGGCGATGGCGGGATTGGAGAACGGCTTGAGAAGCGCTTTCGATACTCGGATGGAGACAGGCCCACGATCCGGTTGAAGGTCTTTCGAAAGGCGCTGGGATCGACATAGCCGACCTGCCAGCCGATCTGTTCCGCCTTCACCCTGGTCGTTCTGAGCAGTTCCTGGGATCGCGCGATTCTCAACCTTTGGCGGTAGTCGGTCGCCGTCAGCCCGGTCGCCTTTTGAAACCGCCTCAGGAAGGTCCGCTGCTCCAGGCCTGAGACGGATGAGAGCTGCGCCAGACTGATCTCCTCGGCCAGACGATCCTGCAAGAAGTCCTGCGCGGCCCGAATAGGGCCGTCGCCATGGTCAAGATGCGGCGCGAAGCTGCTGTAGTAGCTTTGTCGCCGGCCCGGCGGGTCGATAAGAAAGCCGCGCGCGACCTCATTCATGACGGCGGACCCCAGATAGCGCTCAATCACGGTCAGGACGAGATCGGTCCAGGACATGACCCCGCCTGCGGTGATGATGTCGCCCTCGTCGATGACCAGGGGATCGGTGTCGATACGCGCCAGAGGAAACTCTCGACGGAAGCGCTCCTCGTAGGTCCAGTGGGTGGTGACCGTCCGGTCGTCGAGCAGACCGGCGGCGCCGAGGACGAAGGCGCCCGTGCAAACCGATGCGAGAACGGCGCCGTCGCTGTGACGCGCTCTCAACCATGCGCTCGTGATCGTATCCGGGACGGGCGGTCCCTTAAGGGACGGAGGCAGGATGCAGATGTCAGGGCAAGACGTCGTGTCCGCAGTCGAAAAAACCTTGGCTATGCGTCCTTCGGGAGAGGATTTCCGCCAATGGCTCACGACGAGGCCCTGGTCGGGATCGCTCAGCCGGGCGGCCGCGTTCGCCGCCTCGAACAGGTCGGTCATGCCCAGAACCGCTGCAGCCTGAGCCTCTGGATAGGTCAGAATGCCGATGTGAAGCATGTCGTTTTTGACCCGCATTATGACGATCCCGCCACTGATCTAGGCGCCGGGCCAGGATTATAAAAGGTCAAACACAGAGGAATAATCTCATGGCCAAGCGCGCGCTCATCGTCGTTGATCTGCAGCAGGAATATCAATCCCAGGGCAAGCTTCCGCTCGCCGGCATCAACGAGGCGGTCGCCAACGCACGTCGCCTCCTGGACGCCGCCAGGGCGCGTGATGAACTGATCATCCATATCCGCCATGAAACGCCAGGCGGCTCGGGCGACGTCCCGTTCGCGCCCGGAACCTTTGCGGTCGAGATCATCGGCGAGGTTGCGCCTATGGAATCCGAGACCGTCCTCACGAAACACTATCCGAATTCCTTCAGGGATACGGAGCTCAAGGCCCATCTTGACCGTGCCGAAGTGACCGAGGTCGTTATCGTGGGCGCCATGAGCAATATGTGCATCGACGCCACCGCCCGGGCCGCCTTCGATTTTGGCTACGAGGTCACTGTCGTCCATGATGCGTGCGCGGCCATGGGGCTTTCGTTCGACGGCCGCGATGTGCCGGCCGAGCAGGTGCACGCCGCCTTCATGGCCGCCCTGGCATTCGCCTACGGGCGCGTCATCCCGACGTCCGACCTGCTGGAAGGGTCGACGAAATGAGCCCGTTTGCAACGGGTGCCGGTCTTTCCCGTCGAGGGATGCTGGGTGTGGGTGCAGGCGTTGTGGCGACGCTTGCCGCATCAGGGGCCGTCGCCGAGGCCCTGACGAAGCCGCAGGGCGCTGGCGATCGGGTTCTTCAAATCCGCAATGCGACCATGCAGATCAACTACGCAGGCGCTCGATTCCTGATCGACCCGATGATGGCGGACCAGGGCGCCTATCCCGGCTTCCCCGGCTCGGCCATGAGCCACCTGCGCAATCCGCTCGTGCCCTTGCCGATGCCCGTTTCGACTCTGGTCGATGTGGACGCTGTGATCGTCACCCATACCCATATCGATCACTGGGATGAGGCGGCTCAGCGCGCCCTTCCCAAGACCATGCCGATCTTCGCTCAGAACGGCGCCGACGCTGACACGATCCGCAGCCAGGGCTTTTCAGACGTCCGCATATTGGGCGCGGACACCCTGTTCAAGGGCGTGCGCCTGGCCCGGACGGGCGGACACCATGGTGGGGACCGGGTGCTGGAGGCCATTCCGATCCTGGACCCCGTGAGCGGGGTCGTGCTGAGCAAGGCGGGTCACGAGACGGTCTATGTCGTCGGAGACACCATCTGGAATGATCTGGTTGCCGCGGCGATCACCAACCACCGCCCCGACGTCATCATCCTCAATGCCGGATACGCCCATTGGGTGGATCTGGGTCCGATCCTCATGGGACCCCAGGATGTTCTGGCCGTCAGCAAGGCGGCGCCGAACGCACGACTGATCGCGACCCACATGGAGGCCGTGAACCACTGCATCCTCAGTCGGGCCGACCTGCGCGCCTTTGCCGAGAAAGAGGGCTTCTCGAGCAGGCTTGATATTCCGCGCGATGGAGAATGGCTGGCGCTTTGACGCCTGGGCGGGGCGTCGCCGCCTAATGGTCGTAAGGTCTCCGGGGCGACATGTCGCCCTGGAGACCGTCCCGCATATGAAGTAACTGGATCATGGCCCGCCAGATCGCCTTCTACCTGTGCCCCGGCTACCAGCTGCTCGATCTGGCGGGGCCTCTGGCGGCGCTTGAAATCGCCAACCGCCTGAGCAGGGAGAGCCACTACGCGTTTCGGCTGCTGTCGCGCGAGGGGGGGATGCTGCCATCCAGCAGTCTGGCCTCGGTCGTCACTGACCTGGCGGAAGACGCCGCCGCCCACACCCTGATCATCGTGGGCGGCGAGACGGAACCGATGTTCGAGCCGGTGGAGATCGGCGTCGTGAGCCGGCTTGCTCGGTCAGCAGTACGGGTCGCCAGCATCTGCACCGGCGCCTTCCTGCTGGCGGAAACCGGTCTGCTGGATGGTCGGGAAGCGACGACCCACTGGGCTCTGGCGAACGACCTCCAGCTTCGACACCCGAAGGTCGTCGTCGATGCGGAGCGCATCTTCATCAAGAGCGGACCGATCTGGACGTCCGCCGGCATGTCCGCGGGCATCGACCTGACCCTGGCGCTGATCGAGGTCGATTGCGGGCCGGCTCTTGCCAGGGCCGTGGCGCGCGAAATGGTCGTCTATCACCGGCGTCCCGGGGGGCAGTCCCAGTTCGCGCAGATGTCCGAACTGGAGCCCCGGACGGATCGTATTCGTCGCGCGCTGGCCTACGCCGACGAGCACCTGGCCGAGCCGCTCTCGACTGAAACGCTAGCGGACGCCGCCAGTCTGAGCCCCCGCCAGTTCACACGCGTCTTTCGGGACGAGACCGGAGAAACCCCCGCAAAGGCCGTTGAACGCCTGCGGGCGGAAGCGGCGCGCCTGCGCTTGGTGGAAAGCGCCGAGCCTATCGAAATCATCGCGCGCTCGGTCGGCTTCGCCGATCCCGAACGCATGCGCCGCGCGTTTCAACGCCTCTATGGTCAGTCGCCTCAGACGATGCGCCGGTTGGGACGGGCGCAGACGCCCACCGGCGAGGGGAACTATCGCTGGCCCGAGTGACGATCTTGGCGGCGTGTCCGAAAACGAGGGATCAGCGACCTAGCGCTAATTGGCGTCGGCGCTAGACAGGTCCGGAACCAAGGACGGACGCTGATGACCATCACCCATAACCCTGAAATCACCTCCTACGACGCCATGCTGGCGGCGCTGGCGCCTCCGGGGTTTCCGCCCTTTCGAGTCGGAATCCTGATCGGACCAGGCTTCGTCCCGATGGACATCATCGGGATTCAAACCGTCCTGGCGATGATGCCGGGCTCCGAGATCTATTTCATCTGGAAGAACCGGGACGTGGTCGAAGGATTCCGGTCCTGGCCGACGATCCCGACGGCGACGTTCGACGACTGCCCTGATCTGGATGTCTTCGCCGTCGGCATGAACCCTCCCGAGGTCCAGAACGACCTTGAGGTGATCGCCTTCACGCGCAGGGCCGCCAGTCGTGCGCGTTACGTCATCGGCGTGTGCAATGGCGTGGCCCTGCTGGGCGCAGCGGGGTTGATCGAAGGCAGGACCGTGGCCAGCAATTTCGCGGCGGAAGATCTCCTGTTGAGCTATGGCGCGAGCCGTATCCAGCCCTCAGGGACCGGGGCTGCGGTTGACGGCAATCTCTACACGGCGGGCCCCGGCATCGGCAGCTTCGAGGTTTCGCTGCTCGTCGCCGAAGCGGCCTTCGGCCGTGAAGCCGCAGAGCTCGCAGAATTCGCGATCGAGTACGATCCTCATCCGCCGTTCCGTAAGGGCACGGTCGAGGCGGCGTCGCCTGAAATGAGAGAAGCCGCTCGCGGCATGATCGGGCCGATCATCGCCCAGTATCACGCGCCCGTTTCATCCTCTTCGAAATAGCGTACGCGCGCCAATTGCGCCCTGACGTCGTCTCGATCTTCCTGACGTCAGGGGCGGATAGCCGTCGACGCAGACAACGCCTCCTTCCCGCATCCTCTGAACATAAAGGCGGCGGGCTGATGCATCAGCCCGCCGCCTTGTTATCAAGATGTGCGCGCGCCCTTGGCGGCGGCAGGCGGTCAAGCCGTACGGGCGAGCTTCCTGAGATGCTCGGTCACGGTCTTGACCGACTCTCCATAGGCGACCGGCTCGATGAACTCGCCGCTGCGGTCGAAGAGGTAGAGGACGGACGAGTGATCCATGGTGTAGGAACCGCCCTCGATCGGGATCTTCTTGTAATAGACGCGATAGGCCTTCGCCATCTGGGCGACGGCTTCAGGACTTCCCGTAAAGCCCTGGATCCGCGAGTCGAAGTTCGAAAGATAGACGCCGAGTTCCTCAGGCGTATCGCGCTCCGGGTCCACGGATACAAAGACCACGTTCAACTTGTCGCCGTCGGGCCCCAGCGAATCCAAAGCGGCGGTCAGTTCGCCCAGGGTTGTCGGGCAGACTTCGGGACAATAGGTGAAGCCGAAGAAGACAGCGGACGGCTTGCCGAGAAGATCGGCTTCGGTCACTGCTCGACCTTTGGTGTCGACCAGGGCGAAGGGGCCGCCGATGTCGGAGGTCTTGCCGGCCATGGGGGCGCTGCAGGCCGAGAGCACGAAGGCCGCAAGAACGGCCAGTTTCCAGGGACGCTTCATCGTAATCCTCGACAGGTCTAGGTTTGCGGGACGTCTGCCTTGTGGCGCGATGCCGGAGCGGGTGCGGTACGGGCCCGACCCAAGCCCAGGAGGTGCAGCGCGCGTCCACAGGTGATGGTCGACGAAATGCGAGTGTGACCTAGGCTTCGACGCCAGGGGATTGGACAGATTGTCCGTTCACTTCCTGGTCTGTCATCCAGCGCTCAGCCAAGAGGGTCCCGAGGATGTTTCGCCGTTGCAGAGCAAGACCTGCCAGCGCCGCCAGATCTTCAGCAGTGGGCGCCAAAGCATGGCGAGATTTCATCACCAGCAGCGACATTCGGCCCGAGGATGGCGTTGCGAAGCCATCCTCGGGCCAAGGCCTCGGGGTTCAGAACATAGGCGACGTGATCAGGGGAGCATCTCGCCCAGCCAGGCCTTCACGCTGCGAGGTTGCAGGCTCAACTGGGACTGGGCGCTGGCGCCCTCGGCGATGACGTTTCCGGAAGCCTGCGAGAGGGCCTGATAGAAGCCCACAACACCTGGAGTGCCAGCGCCGATGATCGGCTCGATCAAGGCGCCGAACGCGTCGGGAGTAATGGCCTCGTAGCGGATGGTCTTGCCGAACTGTTCCGAGAACCCGGCCGCGAGATCGTCGCCTTTCAGACCGGGCAGGCTTCCGATGCCGACCACGCCCGTTACGGCATGATCCATGAGCAGTTTCTCGGCGACCTCAGCGACGTCGAGATGTGAGCTCCAGGAGACCGGGAATTCAGAGGGGAGGGGGTATCGAAGCACGCCCTCGCTTTGCGTCGGGCCGAACACCATCGGCAGGAACAGATTCTCTAGATACTGACGTGGGGCCACGACGGCGTAGGAGACGCCGCTGTCGGCAACGCCGCGCACCAAGGTCATGACGGCGCTGTCGTCGGGTATTTGCAGGTTTGAGCCTGGCTGATCAATGATCGCGCCGCTGGTCGAGATCACGACCCGGGCGGGTTTAGCGATCTTGATCGCCTCGACGATGTTTTTGGCTTGTTGCAGCCGGTCAGGCTCTGATGTCTGAGGCAGGTGGACGAACACCCCGTCCGCGCCGCGATAGGCGGAAACCAGAGAATCCACGGACTGGTTGTCGACGGTGACGGCCGGTTTGCCTTCAAGTTTGGCCGAATCGCGAACCGCAGCCAGGGCCTTATGGCCGGAGGCGAGGAGCCGCGCATAGAGAGGACCGCCTTGAGCGCCGGTCGCGCCGTGGATGATATAAGACATCGAATTTTCCTTCGCAGCACATGGAACGAGTGATATTAGTGCATTGGATGCATTGGTTACGTCAAATGCACTAATGGAGGGAATTTGCTCATGAGTGAAAAATGTCTGCCCCAGTGCGGCGTGGAGCGTTTCCTTCTTCTACTCGATGGCCCTTGGGCGACCTTGATCGTGCGCGAACTCCTGGGCGGTCCCCGGCGATTCACCGAGTTGCGCACGGTGCTGGTCGGCATCAGCGCCCATACCCTCACCCACCGGCTGCGCCGTTTCGAGAGCCACGGACTGGTCACGCGCACCGCGTTCGCGGAAACGCCCCCTCGGGTCGTGTATGAACTCACGCCCCTCGGGCTGTCATTGAAGGACGTCCTCTACGCCATGAACGACTGGGGTGTTGCAGTCCCGGAGGCTGTCCTGGCCGGACCCGAACCCCGGAAGCAGGCCCTCGCTTTGTAGGACGAAGGCGAGGGCCCGAAAGGGGATCCGCTGAAGCCGTCAGATCGCGTCGTCGTAGAGACGGTTGACCCTGTTCCAGTTCACCACTGACCACCAGGCGGCCAGGTAGTCCGCCCGCTTGTTCTGGTATTTGAGATAATAGGCGTGCTCCCAGACGTCGACGGCCAGGACGGGTGCGCCGTGAACCTCGGCGACATCCATCAAGGGATTGTCCTGGTTCGGCGTGGAGGTGATCTGCAGCTTGCCGTCCTTGACGATCAGCCAGGCCCAGCCTGAGCCAAAGCGGCTCGTAGCGGCCTGGTTGAAGGCGGTCTTGAAGGCTTCCATCGAGCCGAAATCACGAGCGATGGCGGCCGACAGCTCGGATGAGGGTTCACCGCCCTGACCGACCGGCGCCAGCAAGGTCCAGAACAGGCTGTGGTTCCAGTGGCCGCCGCCATTGTTGCGGACGGCGGCCGGCAGGGTGGAGACGCGGCCCAGCAGGTCTTCGATCGAGACGCCCTTCAGGGCCGGATCGGCCGTTACGGCCGCGTTCAGATTATCGACATAGGCCTTGTGGTGCCGGCCGTGGTGAATGCGCATGGTCTCGACGTCGATCGCCGGTTCCAGCGCGTCAGCGGCATAGGGCAGGGCCGGCAGGGTGAAGGCGACGGCGGACGGCTGAGCCGCCGTGGCGGGCGACAGCGTGGGCATCGTTTGGGCCAGGACGGGGCCGGCGGTCATGACGGCGAGCGCCAGGGCGGAGGTGAGCAAGAAGGGTCGGATCATGGAAAAGCTCCTGAGAGGTGACGCTTGAACGCTTTGGACGAAACGAAGACCCCGCCCTGCGACGCTTTGCGCCGGTCGACCGGCTGACAAGGCGACACAGAGTGGGGGAGAACCGGCGTTAGAAGCGAGCCTTCACCGTGACATAGGCGGAGCGCGGCGCCGTCGGCATGACGACGGGGAAGCCGAAATACTGATAGGGATCGAAGGCGTCGCGTCCGCCCAGATTGACGGCCGAGACCGCGATAGAGAACCGATCGAAATCATAGGCCGCCTGGGCGTCGAGGGTGGCGTAGCCTGGGACGGTGATGGTGTTGGGCAGGGTGATCTGACGCGCGCTGAAGGCGGTGACGCCGAGGCCGAACGACAGGCCCTTGGCCGGGCCGTCGAGCAGGCGGTAGCGGGCGGCGATGCGCCCGCTGTTTTCCGGCACGCGCGGCAACTGGTCGCCAACGGGCAGGGTGTTGTCCTGCGTCACCTCGGCGTCGGTGTAGGCATAGTTCATCAACAGCGAGATGGCCGGGGTCGGCTCCCACACCAGGTCGGTCTCGAAGCCGCGCGCGCGCTGTTCGCCGGCCTGGACCGAAAGGAAGGGATTGTCCGGGTCGGGCGTGGCGATGTTCTCGCGCGTCTGCTCGAAGGCGGCGATCGTGCCGGAGACGCCGAGTTTGGTCAGGGCGAATTTCAGACCGGTCTCGACGTTGCGCGATTCCTCCGGCTTGGGCGGCGTCAGTCCGACAAAGCCGAAGGGTCCTCTGAACGCCGTCGCATAACCGGCATAGACGGCCAGACCGGGCGTCAGGTCGAACGTCGCGCCGATGCGCGGCGACCACCGCTCGTAGGTCTCGTCCGTGCCCAGTTCGACCTCGCGGAACTCCAGCCGGGTGTAGCGCAGCGAACCCAACAGATGCAGCCGGCCATAGGTCGCCTGATCCTGCACATAGGCCGCCATGGTCTCGTAGCGGTCGTGCTGGACCAGACTGAACGGCTGAAGGTCGCCGAAGGCGAGGTCATAGGTCGGGTCGGCGAGATCCTGGTCCCCGATCACCATGCCGGTCAGCGCCATGCTGGACGCGAAGTCGACCTGGTCGTAGCTGACGCCGCCCAGCACCTCGTGACGCCCGCCCAGCACGTCGAAGCGACCCCACAGATTGGCGTCGAACGTCGCCTCCTGCGACTCCGTGAACATATTCATGGCCAGGATCGGATAGACCGTCGGCGTCGCCGGATCGGGCGCGTACATGCCGGGCATGATGAAGCTGCCGTACTGCGGGAACTCCGCATCATAGTATCGGCCGCTGACCGTCAGGCGCAGGGTGTCGCTGAAGGCGTGGCGCAGTTCGACGGTCGCGGACTGGTTGTCGATGCGGCTGCGCGGCTGACCATTCGGGGCGCCGGGGAAGGCGTCGCGATCGACCTCGCCGGCCATCGCCTGCTCGGCCGGAAGACCGGAATACTCCAACTGGCTGCGGCGGTTGATCTGTCCTTGAAGCAGTAGGTCGGTATGCGGCGAGATTTCGACCGAGAGGCTGGGCTGGACGCTCCATCGTTCGGTTTCCAGGCGGTCGATCCAGCTTTCGTTGCTTTGGTACTCGGCCGTGATCCGGGCGGCGACGCCTTCCGCCAGCGGCAGGTTCACGTCGGCATAGGGGTTGAAGGTCGAGAAGCTGCCGGTGCGGACCGCCAGCATGGCGCTGGCCTCGGCCTGTGGACGGACAGACTGGACATTGATCAGGCCGCCCAGCGGCGTGCCGAGCCCGCCGCCATACAGGGTGGAAGTCGGGCCTTTGACCACGTCGATACGCTGGACGCCGACAAGACTGGTGGGTTCGCCTGCGGCCTGCGGGCCCGCATAGACGGCCAGGCCGTCAAGATAGATTTCGGCGGGGAAGCCGCGCACGATCGGCCCGGTGATCAGGGCCTCTTCCTGCTTGGTCGCCATCACGCCGGATACATTCACCAGGACATCGGTCAGGGTGCGGGCGTCCTGCTCCTCGATCAGGGTGCGGGTGATGACCTGGACGGATTGCGGCACCTGGATCAGGGGCGTGTCGGTGCGAGTGGCCGAGCGGGACTCAGAGGCTGCGTACCCGGTGCGCGCGCCGGTGACGACAACGTCGCTGACCCAGCTAGGGGCGTCTTCGGTGGTGCGGGCTGTTTGGGCAAGGGCAGGAGCGGCAGAGGCCGCCATAGCGCCGGCGAGGAGGAAGGTCTTGAAGGTCATGGAGCGTCCTGGGGGAGGCGGTGAGGATAAGGTCTGAGTCTGTGTGGGGGATGGTGTGATGCAGGTCGTCATGAGGTCAGCCGTCGCTTCAGCTCCGCGCCGAGCGAGCCGCTTCGGCGACGGCGTCGGTGAATCCGACGTGCCAGTCGCGGACGTTGGCGACCACGGCCGCCGGGGCGCGATCCGGCGTGCCGGCGTCCAGCGGAGGCTCGGGCGCGTATTCGGCCATCAATTGCACCGTCTGGGCGCAGTCGAGCGGGCGCAGGCGTTTCACCAGCTCCAGCCCCAGGTCTAGGCCGGCGGACACGCCCGCGCCGGTCGCCCGGTTTCGGTCGATGACGACGCGCTGATCGACCTCGATGGCGCCGAAACGGTCGAGCATCGGTCGGCCGAGCCAGTGCGAGGTGGCGCGATAGCCGCGCAACAGGCCCGCCTGGCCCAGCAGCAGGGAGCCGGTGCAGACGCTGCCGACCCAGCCCGCGCGAGCGCCACGATCAGCCAGGAAATCCAGCGTGGCGTCGTCGCGCATCGCCGCCAGGGCGCCCGTCATCCCGCCGCCTGCGAGCAGCACGTCGAGATCGCGCGGACAGCTGTCGAAGGTCGCGGTCGGGGTCAGGACAAGGCCGCTGTCGCTGGTGACCGGCGCGTCAGTCCTCGCCACCAGATGGATGGTCGCCCCCATTAGACCAGCAAGAAAGTGCTGCGGGCCGATGACGTCGAGCGCGGTCATCTGGTCATAGATCAGGATGCCTACCTGTTCGGTTCCGAACCAATCGGCCGGGATGGCGTCCATGTCCATGACGGGGCGCTCGCCCGAAACGGGCATCGCGCCGGGAGACTCCATGGACAGGGTGTCCTGGGCCTGGGCGGCGCTTGCGATCAGCGGAGCCAGGCCCGGCGAAAGCGCCATCATTTTCAGCAGCGCACGGCGATCTTGCATCGGTTTCGTATCCTGAAGGACCAGAGGAAGGGGCGTGGCGAAGGTCCCGTCGCGCATCGAGGAGCGATTAAGAAAAGGTCAAAGGCTGACTGACGTGAGACGCGGGTCAGGCGTGCTGCGAAGGGCGGTCGGCCGCGCCACAGCCGCAGACGGCGGTGGGCGTCGATCCCGTCGCCAGATGCGGGCGGTCTTCATGGGAATGTTGGAGGCCGGTGGGGAGGGGGGCGGCGAATGCCAGGGCGGAGGCCGCAAGGCTGGCGGCGCCGATCAGGGTGAGGCGGGCGGTGAGGGTCATGTTCTGTCTCTTGTCTGGATGAGAAGGCGCAGCGGGTCAGGATTGGCCGGGGCCGCCGGCCCAGCGGGCGGGATCCGCCGGCAAGGGAAGGGCGTCCTGGCTGGACCAGGTTCTGGTGGGGGCGTTTGCAGTCGCCGGACCGACGCGGCGGGCCAGGGCGAGGGCCGTCTCGAGCGTCTGTCTGAGGTCCTCGGTTTGAGCCGCACCGAGCCAGACGCCGATCGGAAGGCGGCGCTGGGCGACGCAGAGGACGAGGCCCGGCGCTGACGATGCGGGCTGGTGCGGCGGTTCAATGGTCACCCAGGCCGTCGGCAGATGTTTGATCGTGACCTGGCCGCCTGTTTGGGTGCGGATTTCCAGTCTGTCGCTGAACAGGCGGAGTTCCTCGCAGCCTTGCGCCGCATGGCGGCTGTAGGCCCGGGTCGCCAGGCCCAGGGCGGAGAGTTCGACGCCGAAGATCACCGCTACGATCCACTCGCCTTGCAGAACAAACGGCAGGCTGAGGCCAGCCGCGACGACGGCGACGAGGCCGAAGACGATGGCGGGCTTTCGCCCGGCCGGGCGGTTGGGTCGGATGATGGCGTGGAGCAGCGGGGCGCGCCTATCATCGGCGGTCGGCGCCTTGTCGGCTACGGGCGTTGCGGCGGTCTCCCATGGACCGCGGAGCGATGGATTGGGCACGGGGGCCTCCCTCGAATGACCGGACAGGCCGGCGCACACGAGGTGGCCGGCGGCTCAGATCATCAGGACTGGGGGTCCTCGAAGCGGCGGCGGCGGGCCGCGCGGATTGCGCATGTCGCGCTGGACGGCGGTCGGCAGGGTCATCGGCCGGGCCGTCCATTGGGGCGAGGAGCGAAGCGGCGAGGGGGGCTCGTCGGGGGCGATCGCAGCGACGCCGGCGAAGACGCAGGCGGCCTCTGCCTTGCGGTCTTCAGGATGATCCGGCCTGTCGACGGGCCGGCCGTCTGCATCGACGATGACCGTCTGCAGACCGTTCGATCCGCAAAGGACCAACTCGACCCCGTCCGCCTGCGCCTCCAGCATATAGCCTGTGGGCAGTAGCGCGCGGAACGTCAGGGCGAACAGCAGGGCGCACAACGCGATCGCGAAGCCGAGGCCGCCCTGCTGTCTGAAGTTCCGCAACGCCGGGTCCCTGACGTCAGTGTGCGCCGTGCTCATCGCCCGCGATGGGCGGCTGGGCGACGACAGCGCGGATGCCCAGGGGCTCTGCATGCTCGAAGTTGAGCGTGATCGACACCTGCTCGCCGGCGACCAGAGGCTGTTTCAGACCCATCAGCATCAGGTGGTTTCCGCCGGGCTTCAGCGAGACGGCTTCACCGGCCGGAAGGGCCAGGCCGTCCTTGAGCTCCGCCATCTTCATCATGCCGTCCTCGACCTTCATCTCGTGGACCTGGGCCAGGCGGGCGAGCGGGGCGGCGACCGAGACCAGACGGTCGTTCCGGCTGGCGATCAGGGTCACATAGCAGCCGGTGATATCGCGGCCGTTCAGCGTCGGGCGGCAGGTGGCGTCGGCCACGGTGACCGAGGCCATGGCCTCGGGTTCGGCTGTCTGGTTGCAACCGGCGAGGACCAGGAGGGCGGCGGGGATCAGCAGACGTTTCATTGGGTTTTTCCTTGTGGGCGGTTGGTAGAGAGGGTGGGGCGCAGAGCGCGGACGATCCGATCGACGGCCAAAGCCAGGATCAGACTGAGGCCGGTGAGCGGGTAGAGGACAGCCAGCGGCAGGACGATGCCGAGCACGGCGGCGCGGGCGCGCGGTCCGGGCGGCGCCTCAGGGGCGCCGATCCTGCCCCTGGACAGATGGGGCGGGCGGCGTTTCCACCACATGACCGTCCCGCTGATCGCCAGGAGCCAGACGGCGACGCAGCCGCCCAGCATGAGGAACTGGTTCAGGCGGCCGTACTGCGTGCCCTGATGGACGGCGATGCCCCATTCGAAGGCCTTGGCGCCGACGCCGAACTGGTCGTAGCGGATGTCGGCCTTCACCCGGCCGGTGACGCCGTCGATGTAGAGGGCGCGGGCGTCCTCGACGCGGCGGTTCTCGCGCGCAGCGGTGAAGGCCATGTTGGGGTCCGAGGGAATGGATACGGCGTAGGGGCGTGCAAGGCCCTGGGCGTCGGCCGTCGCCATGACGGTCGACAGGCGCGCTTGTTGGGCGTGGGGGTGGTGGGACGGCATGACGGCCCCTTCCATCGTCCAGCCGACGCTGACCGGCTTGTCCTTGTGGCTCGCGTGAGCCCATGGGCTGGCGGCGGGCGGGGCCTTGGGACGGCCGATGCCGCTCTCGCGCACGACATTGGCGTATTGCGCGCCCCAGAAGGCCGACCAGGGCATGCCGGTCACGGCGAGGAAGGCGATGATCGCCCCAGCGTAGAGGCCCGTCACGGCGTGAAGATCGCGCCAGAAGGGACGACTGCGGACATTCCTGGCCCTGATGGTTGTGACCCCGGCTTCGCGTTTTCGCGGCCACCACAGGAAGACGCCGGTGGCGACCAGGATGATCGTCCAGCCGGCCACGATCTCGACCAGGTAATTGCCCCAGGATCCGATGATCGAGAGGCTGTGCACCTGCTTGATGGTTTCCATGACGCCGCCGAAGGGCGTGACGCCGATCAGTTGAGCGTCGTACGGGTCGACGAAGGCCGTGCGCTTGCCGCCCTCCGACAGATTGACGCTCAGTCGAACGGCCTCATCCGGGCGCGCCGGCACGCGCACGCTGGAGACCGTTCCGCCTGTTCCAGCCTCGGTCGCGGCCACCCAACGATCGGGCGAGACGGCGGGGCCGCGCGCCTCGACATGGGACATCGGGCGATAGACGGCGGCGTCGATGCCGTCCTTGAACAGATAGAGCCCCCCCGTCAGGGCCATCAGGCACAGGAAGGGCAGGACCAGGATCCCGGCGTAGAAATGCCAGCGCCAGACGGCGCGATAGGCGCCTGACAGGGGCTGGGTCGGTCGATGGCGGTGTGCGGTGTCGGTCATCGGGGACTCCGTGGGAAGCGAGCCTTGCGGCCCGCTTCCCGGCTGGATCAGTAGGCGACGCGAACGCCCACGAAGAGCGAGCGGCCCTCGCCGGGATAGAAGACCTCGGTCGAGACCCCCGGCAGACGGGCGTTGGTCACGGCCCCGTATTCGGGCGCATAGCCCTCGTCCGTCAGGTTGCGTGCATCGGCGTAGAGGGTGAACCGCTCGGTCACATCCCAGCCCGCGCCCAGCGACAGGATCGTGTAGCCCGGCGCCTTGAGGGTGTTGGCATAGTCGACCCAGACGTCACGGGGCCGCCATTCGACCGAAGGCGCCACGAACCAGCCGGCGGGATGGGCGTATTTCAGCTCGGCCCGGTACTGGTGCTCGGGAATGACCGGCAGGTCGTTGTCGCCATAGACGCTGTCGCCGTCGAAGCTGAAGTCCGACCAGGTATAGGTCTGGCGCAGCGACAGCTTGCCGCCGCCGGGCGCGTTCTCCGTGATGGCCCAGTCCAGGGCTGCCTCCAGGCCCTGGTGGATGGTGTCGCCCGCATTGAAGGTGGCCGAAGGAATGCCCGGCGTGATCACATAGTTGAGGAGTTCGTCCTCGACCTGCGACCGATAGAGGGTCACGTCCCAGATCAGCGGGCCGCGCCGACCGCGCGCGCCAACCTCGCCCGTCCACGCCTTCTGCGTCTCCAGCGGCACGAAGCCCAGACCCGTGAACGACGAGTTGCGCAGGGAGTCATAGATGGGCGGTTCTTCTGAACGCGTAACGTTGGCGTAGACTTGGACGCCGTCGTCGCTTTCCCACAGCAGGCCCAGCCGGGGCGAGAACCAGTCATAGGTCATGTCGTCGTTGTTGGCAGGGTTCAGGTTGTCGCTGAAGTCGCGCGTGGCGCGGCCGTAAGATCCGCCAGCGACGAGGGCCAGTTGATCGGTGACGAAGAGACGGCCCTCGGCGAACAGGTCCAGACCCGTGGCCTCCTGTTGGGCTGAGCCGATCAGGAAGGGGCTGGGCGTCCCGCCGAAGTTGAGGGAGACGCGGTTGTCGAGTTCGCCCTGGCGATAATAGGCGCCAAAGAAGACGTCGGCCCGCCTGCCCGCGATCTGGCCGGTCCAGTCGAAGCGCCCGAAGCCGCCCCAGCTGGTGTTGGCGTTGTCCAGGACGATGGGGATGGGATGGAAGAGGGTGTCGTCGGTGAGATAAACGCCGCCCTCGAAGGTCAGGGCCTCGCTGAAGCGCCAACGCGTCTGCAGGGTGGCGCGCACGACATCCACGTCACGGCGCCAGTTGTTGGCGACCGTGGCGGGATTGGCCTGGGTCGGATTGTTCAGGGCGTCGGACAGGCTCAGCGCGCCCGGCACGGCCTGGTCCACCGTCGAGGCGTTGAGGATCAACCGGACTTCACGGTCCTCGCCGAAGCTGTAGCCGGCGTTCAGGCTGGCGCGGACCTGTTCCTGATCGCTGTGATCGCGAAAGCCCTGGCTCTGCATCGAGGAAACGGAGGCATAGACGTCCCAGGGACCGGCTTCGCGGGCGATAGCGACCTGACCGCGATAGGTGTCGAACGATCCGCCCTCGATCCTTACCAGGTTGTCGAACTGCGCCGTGCGCCCGGTCGGGGTGACGAAGTTGATGGCCCCGCCCAGCTGTGCCCCGCCGAAGCGCAGGGCGTTGCCGCCGCGATAGACCTCGACGTAACGGGCGCTGAGCGGATCGATCTTTTGGAAGTCGGAAAAACCGTCGGCGTCGGCGAAGGGCACGCCGTCCTGGGCGAAGAGGACGCCGCGCTGGTGATAGCCCTGCGAAATGCCGGAGCCCCGGATCGACAGGCGGGCCTCTTCGCCGAAACGCTTCTGGGCCAGGACGCCCGGCGCGTCTCGCAGGATGTCGTAGAGGCCCTGGACGTTGCGGTTCTCGTAGGTTTCAGCGGCCACGACCGAGACGGCGCCGGGGGTGCGCGCCAGACGGGCGCGCGCCTCGGCGACGACCGGAGGGTCTTCCGGATTGCGCGTGGCGGTGACGATGATGCTGTCGAGCGTGACGGGCGCTTCAGCAGCCGACTGGGCGAGCGCGGGCGTTGCGAAGGCCGCGATCAGCAGCGCGCAGGGCGCCGCCGTGGTCTTGAGAGACATGGTGTTTCTGATCCTGAACAGGGAGGCGCACGCACGGACGACGACCGTCGGTGCGCGGTAGGAGGGCTCTGTTCAGGAGAGGGGCGGCGCCGTGGAGGGCGGGCGAAGATTGGGGCGTGAGGACGACGGCGGCGCCGAGGGGCTCGAGAGGGCCGGAAGCAGGGCGACAATGCGCGGCGGCGCGGCCGGATGGACCGGCGGCGGCGGCGGCAGGGCGGTGAAGGCGGCCAGGACGCAGGACGCGCACTTGAGGCTGTCCATCGGCGTCGGCTCGTCCGGACGAGCGGTCCCATCCACATCATAGACGATGGTCACGCGATCGCCGGAGCAGAGCATGATGGGCGAACCTGTCGCCGCAGATGCGGCGACAGCCGAGGGCAGAAGGCTGGCGAACACGATGGCGAAGGTCGCGGCGAGGAACGCCAGCGAACGCATGACCGACCAGTGCTCTGCCGAGGACCGTTTCACAAACCGTCCTTAGCGGCGCCGTTGCAGTTAGGAAACCCAGGATCCGGCGCCCTGTTGTCGCGGATGCCCGGTCCTGCGCGCGGCGAACGCCCCGCCTGGACAGAAGTGACCTGTATGGCAAGAGACGCGGGGCGGCTCCGGGCGTACCGGAAAGACGAGCAGGCTCGCGGCGCGACCAGAGGCGGCGACAACTCGGGATGGCCCGGTCTTGGCGAAGCGTTGGAGCGATCCCTAGTCGTCGCCGCCAGTCGGGCCGTCCCAGTCCGAAACTGTGGCTGTTTCCGGCGCTATTGCGGCGTCCATCGCAACCATCAGACCTGTCCCAAGGACCAGAAGGGCGATGGCGGCGTAAAGCGCCTTTCGGAAGATCTTCTCTCCGCGCGTGAGGTCGGCCATTTCTGTCATCCTCATGTCGTTCGAAACCCTGTGACACTGGCGACCGGCCGCTTGATACGTGAACTGGACATACTGTCCTTGGACAAAGCGTTCCAGGCGCGGGGCCGCCTGGAGGCCGATCCGCGCGAAGCGGCGGACGGCGCTCTGCGCCCTGCCGTGTGTTCCCCGCGACTTTCGGAGACCGGAAGGTCGCCGCTTAGAGCTTCGACGAAAAGGAGCGAACCTTCCCTGGCCCGCGGGAACGATTGCTCGCTGATCCATACGAGGCTGTTTTTGGAACGGGGGCGGGAGGTCGCCCGATCTGTGGGAGCGGCGAGACGCCGTGGCGCGAACTCGGCCTATTAGGCCTCACCCCGGCTATTCTGTGCGGCTCGAAGTTCGAGGCCGGTCAAGGCGCGCCGACGACCGTACTCAGTTCGGCTCTCTTGTAGGGATTGTCCTCGGCGGCCCCCAAGCGTTCCATAAGGACTTCCAGCACGTGCAGCGTCGTCGCCAGATCGCCGTCGGATAATCCTCGGAACAAGTGGTCGCGCATCGCCCCCGCCTGGATGTCGAAGATCTCCATCGCAACGCGCCCGGCTTGTTCAAGCTTGACCAGTCGTGTGCGCCCATCCCCGACCAGTCGATGTCGGCTGATCATACTGTCTCGTTCAAGACGATGGAGCAGTCTGGTCAGAGCCCCGCCGGAAAGCTCCATCCGGTTCGCCAGTTCGGAAACGATCAATCCGCTGGGGGCGGCGGCGAGGTGGTAGAGCACCATCATCGGCGCGCCCGTATGGCCCGCTTCCTTGAATAGGTGGGCGATCCGCAACTTCCAGCGTTTCGCCGTGGCCATCACCTGCATGGCGACGGCCAGTTGGCGGGCGTCTCGCTGTCTGAGAACTGTAAATGGATGAGGCAGGCTGAATTCTCCGAGCAAAGGCGACGGGCGAAATAGGACAGATGATGAGGCGGCGCCTCGTTTTTCCCTCTTGGGTTGTGTCCTGAGCGTGCGTGGTTATTCCGTAGGAACCGTCACTCAATTCCGTGAATTACTTCGCCAGCTTCACGGAGATCACAATGTTGCTGTCAAGTCGTCGTTCGGCCAGGGAGCGGGAAATCGCTGAGCTTCGCGACATGCTCACGGCGGTGCACCGGTCTCAGGCGGTGATCGAATTCGATCTCGACGGAACCGTGAGGCAAGCCAATTCCAATTTCTTGTCGGTGCTGGGCTATGAGCTTCCCGAGATCAAAGGGCGTCATCACAGGGTGTTCATGGACCCCGGCGAAGCCGAGGCGCCCGCCTATGTCGAGTTCTGGCGACGCTTGAACGCCGGCGAATTCATCGCCGCCAAATTCGTAAGATACGGAAAGGGCGGGCGACGCGTGGTGATCGAGGCTTCGTACAATCCCATCCTCGATGCGTCTAATCGGCCGTATAAGGTGGTCAAGTTCGCTACGGACATCACGGCCGCCGAAGAAGAACGCGAACGCCGCGCCGAAGCCGACCGTGAAGCGGCGGGGGTGCAGGGCGCCGTCGTTGAGGCCACGGGACACGCGCTTGCGGCCATGGCGGCCGGTGATCTGTCCTGCCGCATCGTCGAGGCCTTCCCCGGCGACTACGCCTCCCTGCGTGACGACTTCAATCGCGCGATCGCGGCGCTGGACGACGCCGTCGGCGTTATCGGCGGTAACGCAGGCGCGATGCAGTCGAGCGCCACGGAGATCAGCAAGGCGGCGACCGACCTCTCGCAGCGGACGGAACGTCAGGCAGCCAGCCTCGAAGAAACCGCCGCCGCCCTCGACCAGATTACCGCTACGGTGCGAAAGACCGCCGAAAATGCTCAGGCGGCTGATGCGGTGGTGAACCAGACCCGAGCCAGGGCCGAGACAGGGGGAACAATTGTGCAGCGTGCTATCGGCGCCATGGACGAGATTGAACGCTCGTCGCAGCAGATCAGCCAGATCATCGGCGTGATCGACGAGATCGCCTTCCAGACAAACCTTCTGGCCCTGAACGCCGGCGTGGAGGCGGCGAGAGCAGGCGAAGCCGGTCGCGGCTTTGCCGTCGTGGCGTCGGAGGTGCGCGCCCTGTCCCAGCGGTCCGCCGAGTCCGCCAAAGAGATCAAGGCCTTGATCTCGGCCAGCGGCGCCTTGGTCAAAGAGGGGGTGGTGCTGGTGCGTGAATCCGGCGACGCCTTGGCGGGCATTGCCGAGCGTATCAACGAGATCACCATGCTTATGGGGGAAATCCGCGGCTCGACCCAGGAGCAGTCGGTCGGGCTGGCCGAGGTCAACAGCGCCGTCAATGAGATGGATCAGGTGACGCAGCAGAACGCCGCCATGGTCGAGCAATCGACCGCCGCCAGTCTGGCGCTCAACGGTGAGGCCGCCGACTTGGCGGAACGGGTGGCGCGATTCAAGGTCTCTGGTCACAAGCTCGGGCACGCGCCAGCCGCGTTGCGGCTGGTGCAGGCCTGAAGAAGGCGAAGATCGACGCCTGACGTCCCAGCCGGCGCCGGGAGGCGCGCAGGCTGTGATGGTTGGAGCCGGACCGGCTCGATCCGGTTCCGTTCGGCCTGGAGGTGCAGACGCACGGCCGGCAGGGATCAGAAGGCTGCCGGCGAAGCCCTGCTCTTGCGAGAAGGCGCGCAGATCTGCGCGGCCGAAGATGCAGTGGTTCGCGGCTTCCATCTGTGTGGCGATGATCTGCGCGTCTGGCGCGGCCTCGTGGATGGCGAGCAGATCCTGTCGACTTATATAGAAGTGGCGCATCCTGAATCTGGGCGACGTCCGTGTTCGGGAAGGTGAGCTCGAGCCGGTGTCTGTCATTGGCCCGCGCCACAGCGTCGTTCCACATGCTGTCCCAGGCGATGACGCGAAACGAGGTTGCCCATTATGACGTCGATCGCCGGAAGGTTGCTGCTCGCCGCAGCGATACGCGCGGCCTTTGAGGCGTTCATCGCAATGGCGGCTGCATACAGGCACAGCCCAAGCAGGATGAGGGCGGCGGCCGCGCAGAGCATCAGCCACCCACGCCTTGTCGGCCGGGCCTCGGCCATCGGCGGCGGCGCGCCGGGAAGGCGGCGGGGCGTCGCTTTGCGGGGACGTCGGCGGCTCATACCCGGGACGCCCAGGTCCAGAGGCTCTGCACGCTCTTGTCCAGGATGAGGAGGAGGGCCAGGGAGGCGCCGGCCAGAGGGAAGATCAAGCCAAGACCCAGGGTGATCAGCGCCATGGTTCGCATCTTCAAGGGAGCCAGTTCGCGTGGCGCGCCCAGCCTGCCCTTGGGACGACGCTTCCACCACATGATCGGCCCGGTGATCGACAGCAGGATCACCCCCATGCAGGCGATCAGCATGAGGATCTGGTTGGCGCTGCCGAAGTAGTTTCCCATGTGCAGTTGCACGCCCAACTCCACCCCCTTGGCCGCCCAGCCGTAGTCGGCGTACTTCACGTCGCCGAGGATGCGGCCCGAGTACTGATCGACGTGCAGCGTCCGCTGGCCTTCAGGACGGGCGGGATAGGTGTAGGCCGTATAGACGCCGTCGGGCCCTTTCGGCAGCGACAGGCGATAGGCGGAGGTCATGCCCGACCGGTGCAGGGCGGCCACGGCGCCGTCCACGTCAATGCCGTGGCTGGCGGCGGCCATGGTCATACCGGCGCCGCCGCCGCGATGTTCAGCATGAGGGTCGGAGACGGGTACGGGCTTGTCCTCGAGCGTCCACGGGGCCTCGCCCATGGTCTGGATCATGGTCCGCGGCGGCGCTGCTGACGGCGTCGCTGGCGTCGCGCCATGCAGCCGGTGGTTGGCCGGATAGCCGATACCGAGGGCGTCGGTTCCCTGTTTCAGCAAGCCGCCCCAGACCGTCGCCCAGGGCAGGCCGGTCAGGATTAGGAAGGCGATCAGCAGCGCCGTCCAGACGCCCGTGACGGCGTGAAGATCGCGCCAGAACATCCGTCCCCTTGCGGGGAAGCGCGGCAGGACGACGCCGATCAGGCCGCGCCCGTTCCTGGGCCACCACAGATAAAGCCCGGTGACGACCAGGATCAGCCCCCAGCAGGCCATCAACTCGACCACGGCGTCTCCGCGATCGCCCAGCATGAGCGAGCCGTGGAAGACATCGGCGAACCCGACCAGGGTGCGCGTGTAGATGAACCGACCCAGCACCTGAGCCGTGCCGGGATCGACATAGACGCGTTCGGGATCGCCCTTGGCCGGGGTCACGAAGACCACGGCGCTGCGGCCGGGCTCGACCGGCATGTCGATGCGGGTGGCTGACCCGCCCGGATAGTCGGCCAGCGCCGCGCCGATCAACCGGCTGACCGGAAGATCGGGCGCGACGGCGACGAAGCGCTGCTGCGGGTAGAAGGCGTCGGTGATCTCGTCGTTGAACAGATAGATCGCGCCCGTCACCGCAAGGATCAGCATGAAGGGCGCCGTGACCAGACCGGCGTAGAAATGCCAGCGCCAGATCGTGCGGTAGAGGCCCATCATAGGCTTAACCTTGGTCGGGGAGGCGCCGGACGCGATCTCCGTCATGGTCAGAAGCTCCGGCTCAGGCTGATGTCGAAGCTGCGCGGCGCGCCGAGGTAGACCTGGGTCGCGCCATAGCCGGACCAGTCAGCATAGAGGGTGTCGAACAGGTTGCGCCCGCGCACCGTCACCCGCCCGAACGGCGCGCGCCAACTGGCCTGGGCGTCCACCACCGTGCGGCTCTTCACCCGATAGGTGTTGGCGTTGGAGGTGTAGAAGTCACCATCGTAGCGCACCGTCGCCCCCAGGGTGATCGGAACGACCGGCAGGCTGTAGTAGGCGCTGACGTCGAACATCTTCTCAGGCACGTTCGGCGGACGATGGCCCGAACGGTCCGCGCCTCCGGCCTCAATCAGGGTCTTGAACTCGCTGTTCAGAAGAGCGCCGCTGGCGTCGATACGGAAGCGGTCCGTGACGGCGGCCGACAGCGAGATTTCAACGCCGTAAGCCTGCTGCTCGCCCCCCTGGACGGTGAGGGCGGGGTTGGCGGGGTCGCGGGTCAGGATGTCGTCCTGGGTCACATGATAGACCGCCGCCGTCACATCAGCCCGATCGTTCCAGAAGCTGGTCTTGACGCCGGCCTCGACAGCGTCGCCCGCACTGAGGTCGAACTTCGCGTTCGTGCTGTTCAGGAACAGGAAGCTGGAGACCGGCGTCACCGCGTGGCTGAACTGGGCGTAGACCTGGGTGCGCGGATGCAGATCATAGACCGCGCCGACACGCCATGAGACCGGATCATAGGTCTGGTCGAACGCGGCGCGGACGCCGGTGTTCAGGTCGAACGTCTCACGGTCCAGATCGACATGGTCGTACCGCAGCCCGCCGACCAGCAGCCATTTGGGCGTCAGGTTGAAGGCGTTTTCCAGGAAGAGGGCCGCCGTGGTCGAATCGCTGACCCAGTCCACGCGTGAGCCCGCGCCCGGGAAGTTCGCCTCGGTCGTTTCGGGAAACACGCCGCGCACCGGGTTCAGGCGATCCACCGCCGTGGTCGTCCCGAAGCGTCGCGTCGTCAGGAAGCGAGTGTCGCTGTATTCGGCGCCAATCGTGAAGCGGTTGCGACGGCCGCCGACCAGGCCGTCGAACGAGGCCCAGGCCCGATCCGTCCAATATTCATGATCGTGGGCGATGAGGGTGGTGTTGCGGTTCAGCCGTCCTGTTGCGCCGTTGAAACTGACATCCTCGACGTTCCGCCACAGGCGATCGGCGGTGTAGAAGGCGAGCTCATTGGTCAGCGTCCATTGATCCGACAGGCGGTAGTCCGCGCGCGTCCGGACCTGGAAGGACTCCGACTTCATCACCCCGTCCTCGACATTGTAGTTCTTGCGGATCGTCGCCCGATCCAGCACCAGGCCGGCGCTGTTCTCGACCAGGCCGGACGGGTCGATCACCGCTGAGGCCGGAACGAGCGTCGATCCAAAGTAGGGCGAGGAGCGGTCATAGAAGTAGTCGGCGAACAGATTCAACGTCAGCCGGTCCGAGGGTTTGATCAGCAGGGAGGTCGTCAGCGCCCGCGTCGACGCCTTCGTGTCGTCCGCCCAGCCCTGGGTCTCGCTCAGGCTGGCGTCCGCCCGAAGCGCCGCCTTATCGTTGATCGGGATGTTTCCGCCCAGGCCGGCGCGCACGGTTCCAAATGACCCCGCGCTGATCAGGCCTTCACCGCCTGCTTCGCCGATGTAGGCCCGCTTGGGCACAAGGTTGATCGCCCCCGCGAGCGCGCCTTCGCCGTAGAGAACCGAAGCCGGACCTTTCAAAACTTCGACGCGCTCGAAGTTGAAGGTGTCGAAGTTGCGGATGGCGCTGTTTGAGCCCGTCACGCGAACGCCGTCGAACAGATAGGCGACAGCCGTGTTTGTGAAACCGCGCATGGAGGTGACGCCGACCGAGCCGGGCAAGGTTCCGCCGTTGACGCCAGGCGCGGCGTTGAAGGCCTCGACCGAGGTGCGAAGGCCTTCCGTCTGCATCCGCTGCTGAGTCAGAACATCGAGCGTGGCGGGGATTTCCCGGTGCGTCAGGCCGAGCCGGTTGGCTGCCGGGGCCGGTCGGTCCAGCGCCATGGCCGTGGGCCGGGCGGTGACGATGACTTCATCGATGGTGACCGCCTGATCGGCGGAAACGGATTGGGCGAAGGCGGGCGTCGCGAACGCCGCGATCAGCAGCGCGCAAGGCGCCGCCGTGGTCTTGAGAGACATGGATGGATTGTCCTGAACAGGGAAAGGCAGCGCGCTGAGACGGCTCAGTGCGCGGGCGTCGATCTGGTCAGGAGAGGGGGGGAGCCGTGGATGGCGGGCGTAGGCCCGTGCGGAAATCGTCGGACGGCAGGCTCGTCCACAGTGCGGTCGGTTGAACCGCGACGATGCGAGGCGGCGCGACCGGGTGGATCGGCGGAGGCGGGGGCAAGGCCGTGAAGCTGGCCAGGACGCAGGACGCGCACTTCAGACTGTCCATCGGCGACGGCGTGTCAGGCTGCGGAACCCCGTTGGCGTCATAGACGACCATGATCTGGTCGCCCGAACAGAGCATGATCGGAGAGCCCGTCGCGGCGGACGCCGCGACGGCCGCAGGCAGAAATGTCCCGAATACGATGGCGAACGTCGCGGCAAGGAAGGCCAGCGAACGCGTCAGGCTCCAGGACTGTGCGGCGGATCGGGACACCGGGCCGCCATAGCCCCTGCGGCCTCTCGTGGAAAGGCGACAGTTCGCCATAGGGCTGGAGGACCAAGGCTGAGTCGACGTGAATCAGGGCCTGTTGCGCGCCAAAGACCTTGAGGAGCGACTGTTCGATCTGAGTGATCGTGGTGCTGCGAGTAAGTCTGGCCCGGAGGGAGAAGGAAGGGCGGCCGGGGGTGCTCCGATCGGGAGCGCCGCCCAGGAGGCCGCTGTGTCAGATTCCGTTTCCGCTATCCGCCCTAGCCTGTCGCCCAACTCGCAGGCGCTTGCTGACGCCGACCTTCTGGCCGCGCTGTTCGGACGGACCCATTCTCATGCCGCCGGCCGCGCCGCAGCGGCGGAGCTGATCACGGTCTTCGGGAGCCTGGCCGGGGTCGCCGCGGCCGATGAGACGGCCCTGCGCCGCCAGGGGCTTTCGAAGGCGGCGGTTGCGGACCTGGGCCGAATCCGCGCGCTGGCGATCGCCCTGGCGCGCGCCGAAGCCTGCCAGCGGCCCGTCCTGTCGTCGTGGACGGCCCTGGTGGCCTATCTTCGGGCCGCCCTGGCCCATGCCCCGCGAGAACAGTTCCGTGTCCTCTATCTCGACAAGCGCAACATCCTGCTCCGCGAAGAGCTGAGAGCCGATGGATCGGTCGATCACGCACCGGTCTTTAACGCAGGGCCCGGTCGAGTGGAAAGGGCCGGCGGGGTGCCGCGGATTGCGGAAACCGAAGCCTACGTCGTCTCGGTCCTGGACTGTTTCCTGGCGCGGGTGGCGGGGCGGCCGGTGCGCAGTCGGGCGGACTGCCGGCCGGGGAGGGCGCCATGATACGCGGCGAACGCCTGCTTGAGCTGGGTCTGGAGGGCGGAGACGACCTCCTGACCCGGGCCGAGGCCTCGGCCTTCCTGACCACGCTGGGTCTGCCCATGCGGCCGGCCACCCTCGCCCGGCTGTGGTCGACGGGCGCCAAGGGGCCCCCTTGCCGGCATGTGAGATCTCGGCCCTACTACCCGCGGAGCCTGCTGTCGCTCTGGGCGCGGGACCAGATAGGCGAGGTGCGGCAGGGCGCGCCCGCCGCTGCCCGTTCGCGGCGCCATGGTTGATCCGCCGCCTCTTGCCGCACTGGGGCAGGTCGAGCGTCGCCTCCTCACCGAAAAAGCCGTGCGTGCGGCGACGGGACTGTCGGCCAGCACGGTGTGGCGCATGCGCCGCGACGGCCTGTTTCCCCAGCCGGTGCGAATCTCGCGCGGCCGGGTCGGCTGGCCGGAAAGCGTGGTCCTGGCCTGGATGACGGCCCGGGCGCGGGAGGAGCCCCTGCCGACGCCTCTCGGCGATCAGTCCCCTTCAAAGCCTCCACGGGGCCGGCCGAGAGGAAGGCCGAGGGCGGCGACGGCGAAGAGGCATGAGCCGGCGCCGAGCGAGACGCCCGCTCCGCAGACGCCGTCGCCGCAAAGACAGGCCGCGCCGGTCAGGCGGCGCAGGTCGGTCACGGACGAACGCCAGCTGGGGTTCGATTTCGGCGCCTAGCCGTTTCGGCCGCGGTCTTTTGGCTTCGGCTGGAGAAGCGTCGCCTTTGCCGATAAGTCGGCGCCATGCAACATGGAGACGCCGACATGATGAACCTGTTCCGCCTCGTGGCGCTTGTCGAAGGCGTCACGACCCTGGCGCTCTTCTTTGTGGCCATGCCGCTCAAGTACATCCTGGGAAACCCTGTGCTGGTGCCCTCGACAGGCATGGCGCATGGCATCGCCTTCATCGCCTATATTCTCGTCATGATCCCCGTGCTGGTTTCCAGCCGGGCGACGGTCGGCGGATGGTTGCGGACCACGCTCGCCGCCTTCGTGCCCCTGGGCACCTTCATCAACGACAGCTATCTCCGGCTTTTGCAGCGGCGCCGACGCTCCATGGGATTCAACTGAGCAGGCGGCAGGGCGCCTAGCGACCCAGGCCGGCGTCGTAGCGTTCTCCGAGGAACCTGTGTGCGTTTGATCCCGGCTGTTGAGAACCCGGCGTCGCGGCTCGACGCGACGGGCGAACCGCCGTCTACCCCGCGCATGAGACGACTATCGCCAATCGAACACGCCAGGACCAGGGACAGGGTCGTCACCATGAGCCTGCCTGACCGGGGACCAGAGGCGAAGTCGCGCAATCTCGTCTGGCTCGAGCAGCGGGCCGGGGAGGGGTGGTTTTACGCCAAGGATGATCACTACGCCTTCGGGGCCCAGGCCGATGCGACGGCTTTCAAGCAGTGGCTGATCAGCGCGCTCGCCTGACGGAGAGGGCTGCGCCGGGCGAGGATCTTCGGCTAAGCTGTCGTTGGGTTGAACCCTGTCGTGGCGATCAGGGTCGGAAAGCTTTTCCAATGGCAGGATGCATGAGGTCCGCGGACCGGTGTTTTCAGGATGCGCAGGCGCGGCCTTGGTTTGGGCTTATGGAGGTCGGATGACGCCTGAGCAGGAAGCGGCCCTGGCATTGAAGCTGTCGAGAAAGGCGCTTCGGTTGCATGAGCGTTCGAGGATCGCGCGCTGGTTCGGCGCGGCGGTCTGGTTTCGTTTCCGGGCCCTTCTGGCCGAGGAGACGGCCGAAGGCCTGCGCCGAAGAGCGCGCCGCGGTTGATCCCTGCGTACGGGCGCCGCGGCCGGTATTGTCGCGTCTCCATTGCGCCGGCCGCGTTTTTTTCGCATCTGGCCTCATGGGCAAGTACGATCCCCTGCGAGACTACCTCCGGCGCCAGAAGGGCGATGAGTTCGAGCTGACCTTCGCGGACATCGAGCGTCGGCTGGGCGCCATGCTGCCCAAGAGCGCGAACCGCCCGCAGTGGTGGGCCAATGTCGCCGACTCCGGATCCGGCCATGTGCAGCGCGAAGCCTGGAGGGCGGCGGGACTGGACGCCTTTCTCATCCCGGGGGAAGACCGGGTGAGGTTTCGGCGTAAGGTCTGACGCCCGCCGGCTCAGGCCGGGTCCGCCGCCTGCGGAACAAGCGGCAGGGGCACCCTCAAGGTCCCGCCGGCGCTGATCTCCGCCGCCTCCCACAGGCTGTCTCGGTTGGCGGCCAGGATGTCGCCTTCACGCGCGGGGTCGCCGTAGTAGAGCTTCGCCAGTTTGGAAAGAGAATCGCCGGCCCTGACCGGGTGGAAATGGTAAAGGGAGGGATCGTTAAGTTCGGCGAGGCTCTTGTCCACGCCGTAGTCGGCAGGGGACAGGGCGTTCAAGGCCTCCGCCGTCGCGGCCAGAGGAGCCGGGCGGTAGTGGCCCCCCTTCAGATTGTCGGCCCGATCGAGCCAGCGACGGCGTGCGCTGAAACTGACTTCATGCAGGTGTTGCGGCCCTGGCGCGCGGTCGGCGGTTTTCGCCAGGCCCCAGATCCAGTCCCAGAGGCGTTGGCCCCAAGTCGGGTCGATAGGCTTGCTGACGTTCTGCAGGTGCTCGCGGTGGTCCGGCACGATCTCGTAGATGCGTGACGACGGGCCGCTGTCGACAGTCAGCCCCGCGTCGCGCGCGCCGTCGATGATCCAGCGGAAAGCCTGGTCGGAAAGACCTTCCCGATCGCCGCCGCCGCCGACGGAGCCATGATCGCCGGGGAACCACTGCTGTTGGTAGTGCGCCTTGGGCGAGGTCGGATCCGATTTCGCAAGCGCGTTGAGTTCGGCGACATTGGACCAGAGGGAGGGGGCGAAGGTCATGCGCCGTTCGTCGATGGCCACGGCGTGGCGGGCCCTTTTCACAAAGGGCGTCAGCGCGGTGTCGTGGAACTGGTAGTCGCGGCGGTCGAGGCGGGACAGCCACCAGTGGGCCGGGATGCCCAGGGCCCCGACTGTGTCCCAGACGCCGAGATAGTTGATGCGGAGGCGAGGCGCGTCGCCCGGCCTGTAGTTGGGCTGGGTGCGGCAGCGGTAGTCGTCATCTTCGCTAGAGACGCAGACTTCCGGCGATTTCTGCCTGCGAAATTCGAGACCCCGTTCGGCCAGGGGGCCGTCGAGCGCGTCGCGCTGGCGATAGAAGGCGATGGAGTCGGCGATCTGCCCGGCGTCGCGACGCCGCAGCAGGCCGCAGTGATGGATCAGGCCGACGAAGGAGCGGGCGGTGTAGGCGCCCCTCGAGAAGCCGAAGACGTAGATTTCGTCGCCGGGCGAGTAGTTGAAGATCAGGAAGGCGTAGGCGTCGTACAGGTTCTTGTCGAGGCCGTGGCCCAGGGCGCCCCCGCGAAGCTTCTCGCCGGCGTCCGAGCCCACGCCGCGATCATAATAGATGAGCTGCGCCACGCCGGACCGGGTCATGGGGCTCAGGCTCTGGGCCAGCTTGACCACATTGGTGGTGTGGCGCGTGTCCAGGGTGTTGGTCGTGCCGTCAAAACAGAAGACGAGACGCTTTGAGGCAGAGGGAGTGGCGGCCATTTCCGGTCCTTGTTCGAGCGTCTTTATAGAACGGCATTACTGCGCCAGAATCGGACGTGAGTCGCAACCGTCGCCATTGTCACAGGGCCTGGCGGATGAGACAGGTCGGGCATGACGACCTTCCCTCTTCTCGCCATTGCTGCTCTTGCCCTGACCCTTGCGGCGAGCGCCCCGCCTGCCCGGGCGGGGGAGGCCGAGATCCATACCTTCCACTGCCTGCAAGGCTGTCCCATGGGCGCTTCGGCGACCAATGACTTGGTGGTGCGGGAGATCTACACCCTGTCATCGAACGACCGGACCAAGTTCGCCGACTGGGTGGCCTATCGGGTGACGCCCGAAAGCATAGGCCCGTCGGGTTCGCGGCGTTGGCAGGCGGACCCCTGGCTCGACTGGAACGAAACCCTCGAGGAGCGGGACTATCAAGGCGCGCCCGCCGCGCTCGGGATCGACCGGGGCCACCAGGCGCCCTTGGCGGCCTTGTCCGGAACGGGGTTCGCGTCGGACACCAATATCCTGTCCAACATCACGCCCCAGGCCTCGGCGCTGAACCAGGCTTCGTGGCAGAGGCTGGAAGGCCAGGAGCGGCGTTTCGTCCAGCGCGCGGGGACAGGCGGCGCGCCGGTCAGGCTCTATGTCCTGACGGGGCCTCTCTATGAGCGGCCTATGCCGGCCATGCCCATGCCCGCCGGATATCGCCGGCACCGGGTTCCGTCAGGCTATTGGAAGGTCCTGGCCACCGAGGACGGACGGATGAGCGCCTTCATCTTCGATCAGGACACGCCGCGCAGCGCCAGCCATTGCGATCACCGGGCGGCCCTGCTGAACGTCGAGATCCGTGCCGACCTCACGCTTTTCCCGCGGCTGGACCAGCGGGCGTTCACGCCGCTGGACGCGGAGCTCGGCTGCGGCGGGTAGCGAAGACCAATTAAGGATAGCCTCGATCAGGGCGGCCTACGGCGCGCGGGGAGCCTCAGCCTGTCTCGGCGACATGCCGTAAAGACGATAGACTTCTGCCATCCGGTCTTCAGCATAGGATCGATAGGAGTCAGGATCCTTCACCGCGCGTTCGGTCAGGTCGTGCACGAGGGACGCCAGAACGCTGACAAGCTGCATCTCCGTCCAGAGAGCGAACATCCTTTCCGTACGGATGGATGACCAGAGCCAGCCGCCCGTGAGGGCGGCTGTTCCGGCCATGACGAGAAGATCCGCTTGCCAGGGCAGGGCTGGGAGAAAGGCCAGGGGGCCGGCATAGTTGACGTAAGGCGCAATCAGGGAGCCGGTCCGATGCAGCCTTAGATCAGAGACGGTGGAGATGGCGTCCGTCATGGCGCGCGCCAGCATCGCTTCGCGTTCACTGCGCTTGTCCATCGTCGCAAGGACGCGCGCGTTGCGCCACGCCGCGTCACGAAGGCGGATCACCCAATGGACGAACCAGACCTGCATGCTGCCGGGCAAGGGGCCTAGCAGGAGGGCGAAGGCGCCGACGATGGAGGGGCTGCGAGCGGCGTCCCGGAAGGTCCGAGTGAAAATAGGCTCGAGGTCCTGATAGGCCTTCTCGGCATCGAGCTCCAAGAAGTCCGGATAGACCCCTTTGGGCCATTCGTCGGCCATGGCCCGGGGAAGATCATACCCGATGTGCAGAAAGGCGCCTGCGGCGAGGCGGGTCACCTTGAAGTCCAGGCGACTCCACTCCCTGCGATACGGACCAAGCTCCTCGCTCTGACTCCATTTGTCGCGCTCGATCTGAAAGGCGCGGACGAGATCAGCCAGCCAGCGGCTGGATGGGCTGGGTCCCATGTCTTGCACACGCGCCTGGATCCGTTGGGTGACCTGCCGATAGACGCGATCAAACGGGGCGGTATGGCGATCTGACAAAGGGAGAGACGACAGGGCGCGCACCTCATGGGTGGGGATGATGTCGCCTAATGTAGAGCTTGGTAGGGCTCAGGCGAAACATTGTTTTTCGACGCCCTGCGCGGATCCATGATCCGGCGGTCAAACGTTCTGTCTCGTCTTGCTCGGCGAAGGTGTGGTCCTGCGCGGAGGGCGTTCTGAACTGGCTTAGCTTTCGTTTTGCCACCCGCCGCCCCTGAGTTGGAAAGGGTCGTGATCGCGCAGGTCGAGCTCGAGGCCGCAGGCTTCGGACAGGACTTCAAGGCTGGATCCGATCAGATCATCGAAGTCCTTGGGTATGAGCGCACGGTCGGCGGCGGCGGCGTCGAGGGTCAGCATCAGAGGCGCGATCTCCTCCCTGGCGAACCTGAGGGCGGCGCGTTCGCCAAAGCCGAAGGCGTTCAGCAGCAGGGCGATATCCATGGCCGTGACGTCTGCGGTTCGGGCGGCCCGGCCGATGTGGAAGCCCATTTCTGAAACGAGGCTCGGGTCGAGCCTGGTCGGGAGGAGGTCGTAGGCCGGCGCGAGGTGCGGGGTCGGACCGCCGCTGTAGAGGAGGGAATGGTTCTTGGCGTGGTTGTCGGCGTTGCCGACGCAGGCGTTGAACAGGGTGAGCTTGAGAAACTCGCGGATGGCCAGGATGGGGGCGGCCGTCTGCAGGAGCAGGCCATGGATCGCTCTGGCGTTGAAGGATCGCTCCGGGGTTCCGTTGCGCTCGTACTTGAGCGTGGCGGGAAGGCCGAGGGCTTGGGCGAAGTCTTCCTGGTGCACGCGATAGACCACGCCCGCGGTCTCGATCCGGTCGTAGCGCTCGATGAGCAGGCTCGGGTGGTCGCCGAACTCCAGCACCTCCGGCACGACGACGGACAGACCCGCGAGACGGGCGAGGATGGCCGACGCCTGTTCCAGGGCGGCGTCGCGCTGGTCGCGGACCCGGGGGGTCTTGAGGATGTGGGTGGTGGGCGCCCCTGTTCCAGGCCTGGGAAGGGCGAAGGTCCCGTCCGCCAGACGAGAGATGGCCATCTTTTGCTGGAAACCGGCGACGGGCGACGGATCTCGCACCGCGTCCGGGAGGGTCTGACCATGGGCCATCCGCCGTACGAACTCGGCCACGGTCTCAAGGTCGAGAGGATCATAGTCCGATAGGAGGACGCCCGGGTTCTTGACCGGCCCGGCGCCCTCCGGGACGCAGGACAGGGCGCCCGGGCAGTCTGCGCCCAGGTGGGCGAGGAGGCCGACGAAATCCCCGCGCGCGATCTGGTGCTGCGCCATGACGCGCTGCATCTGGTCGTTCTCGGGCAACAGGTTGTCGAAGAAGGCGCGTGTGGCCACGTCGCCAAAGGGGGCGGGCGCCAGCGGCAGGGACAGGGAGAGGGGGAAGCCGCCCGCCTGGTCCAGATAGTCTTCGGCGTATCGGAACTCGGTCGAGCCGCTGTCCAGGGACCTGAGGCTTCCGGCGGGGCGCGGCTGTCCGTCCATGTAGACGTCGAGGACCTGCATGACGGTCACCGCGTCATCGCGAAGAGGTCGATGCCGAGGATGCGACAGGCCTGCAGAATCCTGCCGAACTCCAGGGTCGCCTTGCCGCCTTCCAGCTCGGAGATGAAGCGGCGTCCGGTTCCGGCGGCGTCGGCCAGGTCCTGCTGGGTCAGGCTCATCTCCAGGCGACGCTCGCGCACGAGCTCGCCGAGATTGGCCGTCGACGACAAACGACGTCTGGAGGCCGGACGGGGAGCGGGTGTTTCGGGAAGGCCCGCGTCGAACACGGTCTGCGGCCTCGAGAGCGCTGAAAGGGGTAGATGCCCTTGAAGCGCATTAATTGGCTCGCCGAGGGCGCCGACCCCGACCTGTCGCACATCCAGCCTGCGGGCCAGCGCGTTTGCGGTTTCGACATGAGGAAGCCTCAAGGCGTTCACAGTCTTCATGGCGTCCGAGAGGGCGGTCGTCTGCCTTACAGCCGGCAGGGCCGCTGTAGCCTTCAGGATGTCGGTAATGCGCGAAGGATCGGAAGGCTTGGTCATGGCATGCTCCTGAACGGGAACATGAGGGCTTGCGTGGCGCAAATCAAGGGTCGGTGTTACCGATCGGGATCTCGTGGTGAAGTGCGGTGATACCGAGCGGGAACTTTGTGAGTCGCAACCAAGCACAATTGAGCCAGGTGATCCCGTTCGGGATCGTGACCGATGGTCCCGTCGAGCGGTGCGACGCCGCCCTTCGCCAGGCTTCTTCATCGACTCTAGGCGATTGCGCCCCGACATTCGCCAAAACCCAGAGCGACAAAACCCGGGGCGCCGAGGCGACCGGCCAGGATGATCTCGTCGCCGCTTTCGAGGAAGGTTCGGCTTTCGCCGCTGGGCAGGCGGATGGGGTCCTGTCCGCCGCGCGTCAGCTCCAGCAGGCTGCCGCAGCCGCTGTCGTCGGGTGTGGAAATGGTGCCGGTGCCCAGGAGGTCGCCGGGGTTGAGATTGCATCCGTTCGAAGCGTGGTGCGTCACCAGTTGCGCCAGCGTCCAGTAGAGGTTGGTCGCTGGGCCCCGTCCCAGCACGAAGGGGGTTTCTCCAGCCTCGCGCATCCGGGGGGTCAGGATGGCGCTTTCCAGTTCAAGGGCGAAGGCGCCGCGCGCCTGATCCTGATCATCCCAGAGGTAGGGCAGGGGGCGCGGGTCGCCGTCGGGACGCTGGGGCTGGGCGATGCGGAAGGGTTCGAGCGCCTCGGTCGTGACGATCCAGGGCGAAACAGTGGTCAGGAAGTTCTTGGCGAGGAAGGGGCCGAGCGGTTGGTACTCCCAGGCCTGAAGGTCGCGCGCCGACCAGTCGTTGAGCAGGCAGAGGCCGGCGATGTGGCGGCCCGCCTCATGGATCGGGAAGGTCTCGCCGAGGGCGGAGCCCTGGCCGATCCAGACGCCCAGTTCCAGCTCGATGTCGAGGCGGCGTGAGGGGCCGTAAGCCGGCGTCTCGACGCCGGGCGTCAGGGTCTGGCCGTGGGGGCGAAGCACCAGGCCCACCCGTTCCGCAAGCTCTGAGGCCTTCTTTATGGCCGGGGAACTGGGGGTCTATCCCGATCCCACGCCGGGCGACGGCTTCTTCGCGGCCTGGCAGGGTCAGCCGCCGTTCGACCCGGCCGGCGCCATGAGCTGGAGCGCAGGCCTCTATGACGACTACCTGAAGTTCTTCCACGAGCCGGGAAATCCGCCCTATGGCGTCTTCCTGCGGCGCAACCTGGTCAATCCGGGCGGCGGGGTCGAACTGAACCGCTCCTTCGTGGCGACCTTTGGCGAAAAGACCGACGTCGAGGATCTGAAGCTGACCCTGGCGCACGAGATGCTCCACACCTTCGCCGGCGCCCTGGACGCCCCGCGTGGGCTGGAGTCGTCCTGGTGGAGCGAGGGATTGGCCACCTATTACCAGCGGGTTCTGCCCTACCGGACCGGCCATATCAGCGCCGACGACTTCCTGAAGGACCTCAACACCACGGCGGCGCGCTACTACACCAACGCCCTGTCCGACACGCCGAATGCGGAGATCCCGGCGCGCTTCTGGGCCGACACGCGCGTGCGTGTCCTGCCCTATGATCGCGGGGCCATGTACTTCGCCGTTCTCGACGAGCAGATCCGCGCGGCGTCGCAAGGGCGTCGCTCGCTGGACGACTTGTTGCTGGCCGCGGTCGAACACCGGCGCCAGGGCCAGGCCGTGACCCGCGACTACTGGGTCGACCTCCTGCGTGCCGAGCTGGGCGAGGCGGGACCTCAGGGGCTGGAGGCCATGCTGAACGGAGCCCTGATGCTGCCGGGCTCGGCGGCTTTCGGCGCCTGTTTCGAGCGCACGACGGCGCCGCTGCGCCGCTACGAACTGGGCTTCGAGCCCGCCGCCCTGACCGAGAGCCCCCGTCTCGTCCGAGGCTTGATCACGGGTTCCGCCGCAGAGGCAGCAGGCGTCCGCGACGGCGACGAGATCATGAAGCCGGTCGGCCAGGACGGTTTGCAGGGCGACCAGAACGGCCTGCTGACGCTGAGCCTCAGGCGCGGAGACGCGGTATTCGAACTCACCTATCTGCCGCGCGGTGAAACCGTCGAGGCCTGGCAGTGGAAGCGGGCTTCGGGGGCTGGAGGCTGCACGCCGGCCAGCTCGTCCCGGATCCCTTGAGACGATGGTGGAGTTTACGCCGTCGCCACGATCCGGGCGAGGAGACCGCCCCAGTCGGTCAGGGCTTTCCGCTTCTCGGCCGTATACTGGTAGAGGTTGTAGGATCGCATGGTGACGCCGGCCGCCCCGCCGTGGTCCGACTTGTGGCCCAGCACCTTCGACACGACGAAGGGCGGCACGGACAGGCGTTCGGAGGCCATGATGGTCGCCGCCGTCCGCCGCAGATCGTGGATGGTGGCGTCGACCACGCGCGCGGCCGGATAGATCTCCCGCGCCGCATGGGTCAGGGCGTTGGGCGCGATCGAGGCTTGCGGATCGCGCGGCGAGGGAAAGACAAAGGGACTGTCCAGTCTTTCGTCCTCCGACTGCAGGGCGATGGCCTTGCGGATCAGGTCCATGGCGAGTGGTGAAAGCGGTACAAGGTGCTGTTCGTCGTTCTTGCTGCGATCGCCCCGGATGGACCAGGTGGCCTCCTCCAGTCGAAGCTCATCCTTGCGCATGCCGGCGACCTCGGACCGACGTTGCGCGGTGACAAGGGCCAGCTTGATGGCGATGGCGGTGGAGGGTGAGAAATGAGCCACCATACGCTTCCCGTCTCTCTGAAAACCGCAAGGTGAAGGCGCGCTCAGCAAGCTCCACAGGCGCTGGATCTCCTCATCGGACAGGACGCGGGTGCGCGGCTGTTCTTCGACCGGGACATCCACGCCGACCATGGGGCTGTAGAGCAGCCGACCGTCCCAGACGGCGAAGTTGAAGAAGCGATTGAGCAGGCCGTGGCAGCGGTTTGACTGGATGGGCGCGGGTCGGCGGCCTCCGTGGCCGTTCTTGATCCGCCTCAGGACCTCGCGAAGCTGAGCGCGATCGACCTGGTCGACCGGCGTGTCGGCTAGCTGCCTTTCGAGATAGAGCCGCCAGAGGCCCTTCTCCATCCGGATCGTGCTTTCCTTCTTCTGCTTCTTTCTAGGGCGGTAGTCGCCGCCTTCGCAGGCGGCGAAATAGGCTTCCTTGAGCTGGTTCATGGTTCGGAGCTGAAGGGCGTTTTCCTCCTCGAGCGCCTTCTTCTTCTCCGCCACGGGATCTATTCCTCGCCGGACTTGAGCGCGAAGGGCGCGCGCCTCGTCCCGGGCATCGGCGAGGCTCAGATCAGGATGGTCGCCAAGCACCATGCGACAGGCCCGCTGATCGGGCGATCTGTATCGGAAAACCCAGACCTTCACGCCTGATGTGACCCGAAGGCAGAGGCCGGGCATTTCGGGGTCTGACAACTCTGTTCGACCTCCCCGTTCGGCGCTCGCCGCGCGGATCGTCGCTTCCGTCAGTCGCTTGCTTTTGGCGCTTGTCATGGCTGGTTGGGACCCCGATGGGACACAAATGCCCGAATATCAGTGAAAGCCCATGAACGCGGGTGAAATGCGAACTAATTGTATTTAAACATAAATATCAGCATTTTGCAAGAATATGACGACGTCTGAAAGCGCCGAAAAATCTCTTCCCAAGCTGAATGTCGCGGGTTCGATTCCCGCCGGCCGCTCCAGGTTTTTCTGACAATTTCGCGAGGCAGGCCTGCGCTTCGGCGTCGACTCCGGTCGGGCGGAACGCTGGGGGGGCGTGCAATTCCGCAGTGAGGTCGTCGCGCGCCGAAGCGCCTTCTTTGAGGGCGAGACGCGTCTGCGTCCCGACCCGGCCCGCCCGATGGCGTGTCGATCCCGCGAATGCGGTGGTGGCGATCGGCGCGCCAGGGTCCGTTTAATCGATCCGGCGAGACCTGATCGTCCGGTCGCCGCCTGTGAACTGAGTGTTTCTGACTACTTAGCTGAGACTGTATAGCTGGGTCGTGAGCCGAAGGTCATTTACATTTCATCACTATTCCGGTCATCGCCATTTCTTGCGCGCCAATGAGGCTTGCAGATGGGCGCCGCAGCCCGGCCGCGACCGCTGTCAAGCCGCGCGCAGGATTTGCGGACCTGACGGTCTCAGGCTGAGGGCGTGGTCGCCGTGACGGGCGCGGCGGGGGCAGGGCTCGTCGCCGTCGCCGGGACACTGGCGTCCGAAGCTGCGCCTGCGGGGGCGGCCTCGACCATCAGGGGGCCAAGCGCGAAGGCCGCGACGGCGGCGCCGGCCGAAAGAGCCAGCAGGGCGACGATGATATAGGCGGCGGCCGAGCCCGAGCGGCGGCGACGGATGCCGCCTGTCTTTACGCCGCGGATGATCACGAACGGGCGCTGGCTGAAGGCTTCGGAGCCAATGATATTATGTTGGGACAAGAACGCGCTCCCCGACTGTCCAGGAATGGATCAGTTCAGAGAGCGGTCCCGTAAGGCCAAAGGATGGCGAACCGTGGTCTTCGGCGCCGTTCAACTTCCGAGGGTGACGTTGATCATACGTCCGCCGCGCGTCTGAACCCGCTTCATCACCACCACGATGTCGTCGCCCGCCTTGACCGGCGAGATCAGGAACCAGCTGCCGTCGGGCAGGCCGGTGAAGCGGAAGGCGTTGTCAGCGCAGGGCTGGGCGCGTTCATAGGAGCGATAATCGGCGCCCTGTTCGCCGGCCGAACGGGCGCGCACCACTGCGGCCGGCACGGCGGCGCGGTCGGTCGAGCCATAGAGGCGCTGCATCCGGGCGCGGGTGTAGCCGGTGTCGGGGATCAGGCCGACGTTGCCGACGCACTGAAAGGTCTTGCCGTCCTGGGCGAAGGCCACGCGGCCCTCGATCGAGGCCTGACCCGCACGGGTCGACCAGCTGAAGGCGTCGGCGCTGAACTCGGCCGAACCGGACGGAACGCCGCCGCCCATCGGCGAGGTGGCGCAGGCGCTGAGCGTCAGTCCGCTGGCGAGGATGGCGGCCAGGGCGAGGGAAGGGCGACGGATCGACATGGGGGCTCCCGAAATCTCGTTTCAAGCGTCACCGGCATGGCCCCCTATGACGCAGCGAGTCAAGGTTGCCCGGCGTCGCGGCGTGGGCCACAAGAGCGCCGGAGACCGGACGCAGAGACCGGCCGAGAAACGAATTCAGGGACTTCATGACCGTCACCATCGACGACATCCGCGCGGCGCAGGCGCGCATCGCCGGTCAGGTCGACCGCACCCCCGTCCGCTATTCCCGCCGTCTGTCGCAACTGACCGGCGCCGAGATCTGGATCAAGTTCGACAACCTGCACTTCACCGGCAGCTTCAAGGAGCGCGGCGCCCTGAACCGCCTGCTGCAACTGACCCCGGACGAGATGAAGCGCGGCGTAGTCGCCGCCTCGGCTGGCAACCACGCCCAAGCCCTGGCCTATCACGGCGGTCGCCTCGGCGTGCCCGTGACCATCGTCATGCCTGAGGGCACGCCCTTCGTGAAGGTCGACGGCACCCGCGCCCACGGCGCCAATGTCGTCATCCACGGCCTCGATTTTTCCGCCTCGACCGAAGAGGCCAAGCGGCTTGAGATCGAGCACGGCTATGTCTTCGTCTCGGCCTTTGACGACGAGGGCATCGTCGCGGGCCAAGGCGTCTGCGGCCTGGAGTTCATCGAGGATGCGCCCGATCTGGACGCGCTCATCATCCCTATCGGCGGCGGCGGTCTGATCGCCGGCAGCGCTATCGCCGCCAAGGCGATCAAGCCCGACATAAAGATCTTCGGCGTCGAGGCCGCCCGATACCCTTCCTTCACCGCCCGTCGTCGCGGCGAGCCGGCCAAGTGCAGCGGGCAAACCATCGCCGAGGGCATCGCCATCAAGGCCGTGGGCGAAATCCCCTTCGCCCTGGCCGACAGCCTGATCGACGAGATCTTCGTCTGCGAGGAAGCTGACTTCGAGAAGGGCGTGGCCCTGCTGGCGACGCTGGAGAAGACGGTGGCCGAGGGCGCCGGCGCCGGTGGTCTGGCCGCCATCCTCGCCAACCCCGAACGTTTCAAGGGCATGAAGGTCGGCGTCGAGCTGACCGGCGGCAATATCGACGCCCGCATGCTGGCCGTCGTGCTGAACCGCGAAATGGTGCGCGAGAAGCGGCTGATCGTCTATCGCATCCTGGGCGACGACCGCCCGGGCATGCTTTCGGCCATGGCCGCCGTGATCGGCGGGCTGGGCGGCAATATCATCGACGTCGTGCACAACCGGCTGGCGCTGGACGTGCCGGCCAAGGGGGCGGAGTTCGACATCATGGTCGAGACCCGCGACGCCAGACATGCCGAGGAAATCGGCGAAGCGCTTAAGGAACGTGGCTATGAACTTCGCATGGGCTAGGCCCGCACTGATCGCGGCGTCTGCCGCCGCCCTGCTGGCCGTGGCCGCCTGCAACCGCCAGCCTGCCATGTCTGGTGTGGACCTGGCGAAGAACGCGGAGGATGCCGCCGCCTTCATGAAGACCAACGCCTCGGCGGAGGGGGTGCAGACCCTGCCGTCGGGCCTGCAATACAAGGTGGTCGCCAGCGGCCCGGCGGGCGGCGTCCGTCCCGACCGCAACGATCTGGCGCGCGTCGACTATGAAGGCAGTCTGACCGACGGCACGGTCTTCGACAGCTCGTTCAAGCGCGGCTCGCCGGCCGTCTTCAGCCCTGAACAGGTCGTGCCGGGCTGGACCGAGGCCCTGCAACTGATGAAGCCCGGCGATGAGTGGCTGCTCTACGTCCCGCCCGAGCTGGGTTACGGCGAAGCGGGCGGCCCGCCGCTGATCCCCGGCAACGCTGTGCTGGTGTTCCGGCTGAAGCTGCTGGACGTGGCCCCGGTCCCCGGTGGCGGTCGCGGCGTGGGTTCGGCTGACGTCTGATGATCTGCCCTTCTCCCCTTGCGGGAGAAGGTGTCATGCCCTGCATGACGGATGAGGGGTTTCTCCAAGTGGGAAACCCCTTTTTGCTAGGTCTGGAGGCGGCGAGACCCCTCATCCGACCCGCTGCGCGGGCCACCTTCTCCCGCAAGGGGAAAAGGACGCCACTCGTCTTTGACGCTTTCGTCTTCTTCGGCTGCCAGCCGCGCCTCGCGCAGCGCCGCCCACCGTTCCGGCGACAGCCGCGACAGGGCCCAGACCGCCGCCCCGCGCACCACGGGCGCCGGATCGTCCAGCAGGGCCTCGACCGGCGCGATCAAGGCCGCGTCGTCCGAGTTCCCCGTCGCATAGAGGACGTTGCGGATGAATCGGTCGCGCCCGATGCGCTTGACCGGGCTCTTGGTGAACAGGGTGCGAAACGCCGGATCGTCCAGCGCCAGCAGGTCGCCCAGCCTCGGTCCCTTCAGGGCGTCGCGGGCGTGCAGACGCGCTTCCGAGGCCCCTTGCGCGAACTTGTTCCACGGACAGGCGCCCAAGCAGTCGTCGCAGCCGTAGATGCGCGGTCCCGCCGCGATGCGGAACTCGACCGGCCACGGGTCGGCGAACTCAATGGTCAGATAGGACAGGCAGCGCCGGGCATCGATCTGGAAGGGCGCGGGAAAGGCCTTGGTCGGGCAGGCGTCCAGACAGGCGGTGCAGCGACCGCAATGCTCGGTCTCGGCTTCGTCCGGCTCGATCTCGGCGGCGGTCAGGATGACGCCGAGGAACAGCCAGTTGCCGTGGGTCCGGCTCAGCAGATTGGTGTGCTTGCCCTGCCAGCCCAGACCGGCGCGCTGGGCCAGCGGTTTCTCCATCAGGGGGGCGGTGTCGACGAAGACCTTCACGTCCTGACCCAGACGTGCGGCCATCTGACCGGCCAGAATCTTCAGCCGGCCCTTGATGACCTCGTGATAGTCGTCGCCGCGCGCATAGACGGAAATATAGCCCGCCGACCGGTCCTCAAGCTCGGGCAGGGGATCGGCCTCGGGGCCGTAGTTCATGCCCAGAACGATGGCGGTCTTCGCCCCGTCCCACATGGCGGTGGGGTGGGCGCGGCGCTCCAGCGTCGTCTCCATCCAGCCCATGTCGCCGTGGCGCCCGGCCTCGACGAAGTGGGCCAGTTTCTCGCCCGCGCTCCACGGTTCGCTGGCCGAGGCGAAGCGGCACACGCCGAAGCCCAGTTCGGCGGCGCGTTGTCGGATGAAGATGCGGGGATCGGCCGCCATGAGGGCGCTTTAGCCCCCGTTGCCCTCAGAAGTCGAGGTCGGCGTACCAGGTCGCCGGGTGGACGCCGGGGAAACGGTCGCTCAACAGGGTGCGGAAGCAGGGGCGTGACTTCAGCTTGGAATACCAGATCTTCAACGACGGGTAGGAGGCCCAGGTGATCTCGCCGAAATAGTCCAGCACCGACAGGTGGCCCGCCGCGATCAGGTCGGCCTGGCTGAGCCGACGCCCGGCCAGCCATTCGCGCCCGGCGGCCAGGCCTTCCAGCATGGCCAGATGCAGGCGCAGGGCGTCGCGGCCCTCGCGCAGCATCCGCGCCTCGGGCGGACCCAACCGCAGCAGTGGCTTCTCCATCCGCTCATGCAGCAGGACGGCGTCGACCTCGTCGATGAAGCGGCGGTTGAACCAGGCGGTCAGGCGGCGCACCTCGGCCCGTTCGGCGATGTCGGCAGGTATCAGGACGTCGCCCTTGGAGCGATCCTCGATCCAGCCGAGGATGGCGTCGATCTCGCACAGGGTCAGGGTCTTGCCCTTTTCCGTCACGGTCAGGACCGGCGGCATTCCCGAAGGATTCAGGTCGATGACGGGGCAGTCGTCCTCCCACGGCTTGACCAGTTCCTCGCCGAACTCGACGCGCGCCTCGCCCAAGGCCAGTCGCGCCGTGCGCGAGCCGGGGTGAAAGGCGAAATGATAGAGGACGGCGGGAACGGACATTATTCGGTCTATGCGCCCGCGCTCGTTAAGACCGCGTTTACCGCGACGGACGGTCGCAGCTCAGGACCAGGGGCCGGACTGGATCGTCAGCGGCTCGACGGCTTCCTCCGGGCGCGCGGCGTGGACCTCGGCCCGACCGCGCGGGTCGGCGTGGATCAGGATGTCGGCGTGGGGGAAGGCGGCCTGGATGCGCTGCTCGGCCTCGACGACGATGGCGTGGGCGGCCTCCAGCGTCAGGGTCGGGTCCAGGTCGACGTGCATCTGCACCATCAGCACCTGCCCGGCCATGCGGGTGCGCAGCTGGTGCAGGCCCGAGATGCGCGGATCGGCCAGGACGGCGGCGGTGACGGTCACGCGCGCCTCCTCGGGGCCGGCGTGGTCCAGCAGGTGATCGGCGGACTCGCGCAGCAGAGTGATCGCGCCCCAGAACAGCCAGACCGCCACGACCAGACCCGCCGCCGCGTCCAGCCCCGGCGCGCCGAGGTAGGCGCCCGAGATCACGCCGATCAGCACCACCACATTGGCCGCCAGGTCGGCGGCGTAGTGGGCGCGGTCGCCCGCCACGGCCAGGGAGGCGGTCTTCTTCAGCGCCTGGGTCTGCATCCACACCAGCCACAGGGTGACGGCGATGGAGGCGACGACTACGCCGACGGCCCAGCCCCCTGCGGCGACGGGGCGAGGATCGAAGATGCGCTGAACCGCCTCCCAGCCGATGAAGACGGCGGAGGCGAAGATCAGGCCCGCCTGCACCAGACCGGCCAGGGCCTCGGCCTTGCCATGGCCATAGCGGTGCTCGGGATCAGCGGGCGCTGCGGCCCAGCGCACGGCGAAGAAGGTCGCCAGAGAGGCGATCAGGTCCAGCGTCGAATCCGCCAGGGTCGCCAGGATCGACACCGAGCCCGAAGCGCCGAGCGCAAAGGCCTTCATCACGATCAGGATCGTCGCCGTCCCCACCGACAGGGTGGTGATCCGGCGGGTCGTAGCGTGGGCGTCGTCGAGGGCGGAGGCGGTCATCCCCGCCCTTGTCGCGCAAAACCGCGCATCCGCCAATGGCGGCGTCTTGTCCGGGGCGCTAAGGAAGGACCGTGCCCGGCGCGGACGAACCGCCGCCGGTTGAGACGGAGTTTCCATGGCGGACTGGCTGACGGCGATCCTTCTGGGTCTGGTCGAGGGATTGACCGAGTTCATACCGGTGTCGTCCACCGGCCACCTGCTGCTGCTGGGGCATTTCCTCGGCTTCGAGAGCACCGGCAAGACGTTCGAGATCGTCATCCAGCTGGGCGCCCTTCTGGCCATCATCAGCGTCTATTTCAAGCGCCTGTGGACCCTGGCGACGCGCTGGCCCTTCGATCCCGAGGCGCGGCGCTTCCTGATCGGCCTGCTGGTCGCCTTCGCCCCCGCCGTGGTGATCGGTTTCCTGGCCTACGGCTTCATCAAGACGGTGCTGTTCGAGACGCCCCTGGTGGTCTGCGTCGCCCTGATCGTCGGGGGACTGCTGCTGCTGTGGCTGGACCGACTGAAGAAGATGCCGACCTATCTGGACGCCGACCGCTACCCGTTCCGGGTCTATTTCCTGATCGGCCTGTTCCAGTGCCTGGCCATGGTTCCGGGCGTGTCGCGCTCGGGTGCCACCATCGCCGGCGGCCTGTTGCTGGGCACGGACAAGCGCTCGGCGGCGGAGTTCAGCTTCTTTCTGGCCCTGCCGACCATGGGGGCGGCGGTCTTCTACGACCTGTTCAAGAACCGCGACGTGCTGGACTTCAGCGACTTCGGCCTGATCGCGGTGGGCTTCGTGGCCGCCTTCCTGACGGCTTTGGTGGTGGTGCGCTTCCTGCTCGACTTCGTCTCCAAGCGCGGCTTCGGCCCCTTCGCCTGGTGGCGGATCGCGGTCGGCGTGGCCGGCATCGTCGGTCTGGCGGTGACGGGCGCGCTGTAAGCCCCCTGATTGCAGGCAAACAAAAACCCCTCGGGACGCAAGTCCCGAGGGGTTTTCTGTAGGTCGCCCTGATCAGGCCGCCGCCGGGCTTTCGGCGTATTGCCCGCCGACGCGGTAGCGGAACAGATAGCCCGGAGCGATGGCTTCCAGACCGGTGGGCTCGATGCCCAGTTCGGCCAGACCCTCGGCGCCCGGCGCGACCACGTTGTCGCTCTCCAGCAGCACGACCTGATCCCTGGTCAGGGCCGGCGCCAGGCCGATCGCCGCCGGAATCTGCGCCAGCGATCCGATCATGCGGGCGATGGGGAAGGGGATGGGGATCAGGAAGCGCTCGCGCTTGGTTTCGCGCAGGATGAACTTCAGGATGTCCTCGAAGGTCCAGACCGACGGCCCGCCCAGTTCGAAGGTCTTGCCCTCGGCTTCAGGCGAGACGGTGGCGCGGGCGACGGCCTCGGCCACGTCGCCGACATAGACGGGCTGGAACTTGGTCACGCCGCCGCCGATCAGCGGCAGGGCGGGCGAGAAGGTCGCCATGGCGGCGAACCTGTTCAGGAAGGCGTCTTCCTTGCCGAAGATGATCGAGGGACGGATGATCACGGCGCCGGGGAAGGCGGCGCGTACGGCGGCCTCGGCGGCGCCCTTGGTGCGGGCGTAGGCGGCCTTGGCGTTCACGTCGGCGCCGATGGCCGACATATGGGTCAGGCGCTTGACGCCGGCGGCGCGGGCGGCCTCGGCGACATTGACGGCGCCCTGGACGTGCAGGGCCTCGAACTTGCGGCCGCCGGTCTCGAACAGGATGCCGACCAGGTTGACCACGGCGTCGGTGCCTTTCAGCGCCTCGGCCACGGCGGCCTTGTCGGTGATGTCGCAGCGGACGGTCTGGACCTGACCGACGTCGCCGGCCATGCGCAGTTCATAGGCCAGGGCGGGCTTGCGCACGGCGACGCGCACGCGCCAGCCGCGCTTGGCCAGGGCTCGCACCACCTGGGTTCCGACAAAGCCCGAGCCGCCGAAAACGGTGACCAGTCCGGGGGCGAAATCAGCCATCTGAGCGCTCCAACGCGAAGCCCCGGCCGCAACGGGCGACCGGAGGAGAATTCCATGGGCGGGGCTTAACCGATGCGCCGCCCCGCCGCAACGCACAGGGCCGGGAGAAGGGCCTTAGTCGGCCCGATAGACCACCTGTCCGTCCACCACGGTCAGGACGGGGCGGCCCTTGGGGATGTCGGCGGCGGGGACGGTCATCAGGTCGATGTCGAAGGCGGTGAAGTCCGCGCGTTTGCCGACCTCGATGGTGCCCAGTTCCTTCTCGCGGAAGCTGGCGTAGGCGGGCCAGAGGGTGAACATCTTCAGCGCCGTCGCCCGATCCACGGCCTCGTTGGGCCGCCAGTCCGGTCCCTGGAAGCCGTTGAGGTCGCGGCGCGCCACGGCGGCGTAGAACTCGATCAGGGGATCGCCGCGCTCGACCGGCGCGTCCGAGCCGCCGACCACGATCACGCCTCGGTCCACCAGAGTATGCCAGGCATAGGCCCCGTCCAGCCGCGCGTCGCCCAGGCGGTCGGCGGCGAAATGCAGGTCGCCGATGGCGTGGCTCGGCTGCATCGAGGCGATGATCGGCAACTCGTCGAAGTAGTGATAGTCGGCGGGCCGGATGATCTGGGCGTGCTCGATGCGCCAGCGCGGATCGACCAGCTTCCATTCCGATTTCGGCACAGACCGCAGGGCTTCTTCGTACCAGGCCGCGACGTCGTGGTTGCCCTGGTCGCCGATGGCGTGGGTGGCGATCTGGATGCCGGTGCGCAGGGCCTCTTGATACAGCGGCATGACCGTCTCGCGCGACGCCAGCATCAGGCCGGACGTGTCGGGGCGATCCGAATAGGGCTCGAACAGCTTGGCCCCGCGCGAGCCCAGGGCGCCGTCGGCGTAGAACTTGATCGCGCGGGTGATGATCCGCCCGTCGCCCGCGTCGCGCGGCCCGCCCGCCATCAGGGCGCGGGCGTCGCCCATGTCGATGCTGTTATAGACCCGCAGCGGCGCCTCGCCCTCGCGCGCCATCGCCTCCATCAGCGGCACGTCCTTCCACGGTGCGCTCATGAAATGGACGCCGGTCCAGCCGTAGCGGGCATAGACGTTGAACCCCGCGCGATAGGCCGCGCGCGTCGCCGCCGCATCGGCTTGGGGCGCCAGCGGCTCGACCAGGACCATGGCTCCGTCCACCAGCAGACCGGTCGGCTGGCCGCTGGAGTCCTTGAGGATCTCGCCGCCCGAGGGCGTCGGCGTCGTCGCATCGACCTTGGCGGCGGACAGGGCTGCGCTGGAGACCGCGACCGCATGGCCGTCGGCCCGGCTCAGCAGCACGACCCGGCCCGGCGCGGCGGCGTCCAGATCGGCGGCGGTCAGGAAGCGCTTCTCGGGCCAATGGGTTTCGATCCAGCCGCGCCCGACGATGACGCCGTCCGGGTGGGCCTTGGCCCAGTCCTCGAGCCGCGCCATGGCCTCGACGACCGAGGCCGAGCCTTCCAGATTCAGCGTCATCTCGCGCCAGCCGATGCCATCCAGATGGGCGTGGCCGTCGGTGAAGCCGGGGAAGAGGGTCGCGCCCTTCAGGTCGATGACCTCCAGCCCCTCGGCCGACGGCGCGCCGGACGCCGCCCCGACATAGGCGATGCGCCCGTCGCGCACGGCCACCACCTCGGCGGTCGGCTGGGCCTCATCCCCCGTATGGATGGTCCCGCCCCGGATCAACAGGTTCTGGGCCAAGGCGGCGGGGGCTGCGACCAGCATCAGGGCGGCGGCCAGCGGCAGGGTCGTCTTCAGGGTTCGGAACATCAGCGCCTCCAGGTCGGGCGCAGGGGAGCCGCAGCCGCGCTTGGCGTCAAGCGATCCCGCGCGCATCATCGCCGGATGAAGCTGTTCACCATCGGCTATGAAGGCTCCACCCAGGCCGAGCTCATCGGCCAGTTGAAGACGGCTGGGGTTGAAGTTCTGGTCGATGTGCGGGCGGTGGCGGCCTCGCGCCGGGCCGGTTTTTCAAAGACTCTGCTGGGTCAGAGCTTGAAGGCGGAAGGCGTCGACTATCTTCATCTGCGGGCGCTCGGGACGCCCAAGGCCGGGCGCGACGCAGCGCGGAAGGGCGATGTGGCGAGCATGCACGCCATCTTCAACGCCCACATGCAAGAGCCCGACGCCGAGGCCGCGTTTCAACATCTGCGCCATGTTGCGGGCGAGAAGCGCGTCGCTCTGCTGTGTTTTGAGGCCGAGGCCTGTGGCTGCCACCGCGCCGTCCTCGCTGACCGGCTGGCTCGCGAGGACGGCGCTGAGGTGACGAACCTCTAGGCCTTACGGACGGCCGACCAGCTGATCCACCGAGCCCGTCGTGACCGGGTGATAGAGCGGTCGGGCCTTGGCGTAGATGCGCGTGGCGATGGGGCGGCCCCAGTCGCCTTCGCCCCACAGGGTCTGGAACAGGGGCAGAACGAACTTGCGACGGCCCTGGGTCGTCAGGAAGCGGTCGGCGGTGGCGACGGCGGGTTCATAGCGATGCGCCAGGGCGATCTGCAGCCAGGCGAAGGTCAGCTCGGCGTTGCCCTCGTCAGCCAGGTTGAGCGTCTTTTCCAGATCGGCCAGTTGCGCCGTGGTCAGCCAGCGGCCCGAGCCGTCGACGACCGGCGGACGCCAGGCCAGGAAGCGCTGGCGCTGCTGGGTGTTCCACTCAGCCCACGGAATGTTCGAGGCCTTGCCGCCGCTCGCCGCGAAGGCGAAGGCGGCGCTGTCAACCGGGACGAAGGCGTCCGACACCGGCGGGACCCAGTTCGACGGCATCCCCGGCTTGTAGATCCAGTTCTCCAATTGAAGCTGGGCTTCCAGAGCGGCATCGCCCTTGATCAGGTGCTCGCGAATGTCGGCCAGGAAGCCGACGTCGGTCATGGGCTGGAAGGCGTGACGGTCGAAATAGCCGCGCAGCCAGGCGTCAAACGTCGGGCGTCCGACGATGCGTTCGATGGTGCGCAGCATGGCCGCGCCCTTCTCATAGGGCACGCCCGACAGGCCGTCGTCGGGGTCGCGGCCGGTCAGGTCGATGTGCAGTTTCGTATCGTCCGGCGCGGTGGTCGCCAGTTCCGCCGACAGCTCGCCCCAGCCCAGGACCTGCTCCTGCATGGCCCGCTCGCGACCGTACAGGGCCTCCATGATGCGGTTCTCGAAATAGACCGTGGTGCCTTCGTTCAGCCAGATGTCCGACCAGGTGGCGTTGGTCACCAGATTGCCCGACCAGCTGTGCGCCAGCTCATGCGCTACCAGCGAGACCAGCGACTGATCCCCGGCGATGATGGTCGGGGTGGCGAAGGTCAGGCGCGGGTTCTCCATCCCGCCGAAGGGGAAGCTGGGCGGCAGGACCAGCAGGTCATAGCGGCCCCAGCGATAGGGGCCGTAGAGCGCCTCGGCGGCGTCCACCATGCGCGGGGTCGACACCAACTCGGCGCGGGCGGCCTCCAGCCGGCTCGGCTCGGTCCAGACGCCGGTGCGCGCGTCGAACGGGGCGAAGGCGATGTCACCGATGGCGATGGCCATCAGATAGGGCGGGATCGGGCGATCCATGTCGAAGCGCCAGGCCTTCTGGCCAGCGGCGGCGGCCTCGCCTTGCGGCGTCAGGTGCTCGGCGGACATGACCACGGTCAGGTCGGCGGGAGCGACGACGCGGGCCGAATAGGTCTGGCGGATGCCGGGGCTGTCCTGCGTCGGGACCCAGGTACGGGTCAGGATGGCCTGGCCCTGGCTGAACAGATAGGGCTTCTGGCCGCCCGCCGTCTGCTGCGGGGCCAGCCATTGCAGGGCCGAGGAGTCGGGACGCGTCGAATAGTCGACGACGATCTTCTGCGTCTCCGTCCCGACGAAGGCGGGCAGGTGAACCGTCAGGGCCTGACCCTTGATGGCGTCGGCGGCACCCAGCTCATAGCGCAGCGGCCGGCCTTGCGCGTCACGCACGCCGCGGATGTCCAGGTTCTTGGTGTCCAGCACCACCTCGGTCGCGCCGACGCGGCCGGTGACGTCGAGCGTGGCCGAGCCCGACAGGGTCTTGGTCGCGAAGTCGGCGGTCAGGTCCAGCGCCACATGGCCGACCCGCGCCTCGGCCGGGCGAGCGTTGGAGTGGATGTCGTCGGCGTAGGCGAAGGCGGGCGCAGCCGGGGTCGCGGGAGCGATAGGCGTCATCGGCATGCTTTCGGGGGCGGTGGCGCAGGCGCCGAGCGCCGCGGTCAGGGCCATGGCGGATACCAGGCCGGCCAGCTTCAGGGTCATCGAACGCTCCGTATTCAGATGCGCCCGAAAAGGCTCCCTTCGCCCCGAAAGATCAAGCCTTGGCTGCGGCGGCGCTCGGCGGCAGGTGGTGCGCCTTGAACAGCCGCCCCTTCTCGGCGGCCAGAACCAGCATCAGGGCGACGACGCCCAGGGCGGCGAAACCGACCGTCATCGGCACGGTGGTGCCGTCGAAATGCTGCCCGATCCAGAAGCCCAGCAGGGCGCCGCCGATGGTCGAGATGAAGCCCTGGGCCGAGGCCGCCGTGCCGGCGATATGGCCCATGGGCTCCATGGCCATGGAGCCGAAGTTGCCGGCGATGAAGCCGAAGCAGAACATCTTGCAGGCCTGAAAGGCGGCGAAGACCCAAAGGCTGTCATGACCCGTATAGGCGACGATGGCGTGCAGGACGCTGAAACCGATGAAGCCGATCAGGGCCGTGTGGGCGATCAGGCGCGAGCCCAGCTTTTCCACCATGCGCGAATTCAGAACCGAGGCCAGGGCGATGCCGCCGGCCACCAGGGCGAAGACGGTGGTGAAAAGGCCGGGCGACTTGAACACGTCGAAGAAGATCTGCTGCGACGAGTTGATGAAGGCGAACAGGGCGCCGCTGATGGCGGTCATGGCCAGGGTGTAGCCCATGCCCAGACGGCTGGTCAGGGCCTGACCAAAGGCGCCGGCGATGCGCTTCACATTGATCGGCATCCGGTCTTCGGGATGCAGGGTCTCGGGCAGACGCAGGGCGGCCCACAGCAGGAAGCTGCCCCCGAACAGGGCGAAGAAGCCGAAGATCCAGCGCCACGGCGCCACCAGCATGATCAACTGGCCGACCGTCGGGGCCAGGATCGGCACGCCGAGGAAGACCAGGAAGCTCAGCGACATGACCCGCGCCATGGTCCGCCCGGAATAGCGGTCGCGCACGATGGACACGGCCAGCACCCGCGTCGCGGCCGAGCCCAGACCCATGCCGATGCGCGACAGGATCAGCCACTCGAACGAGGCGGCGAAGGCGGCCAGGAAGCTGAACAGGACGTAGAGGCCGATGCCGACGAACAGCACCGGGCGACGCCCGTAGCGATCCGACAGCGGGCCGTAGAACAACTGCGCCCCGCCGAAGCCCAGCAGATAGGCGGTGATGACCCACTGGCGCGTGTTCTCGTTGGCGACGCCCAGGTCCTCGCCGATGTGCGGCAGGGCCGGCAGCATGGCGTCGATGGCCAGGGCGTTCAGCGCCATCATGATGGCGATCAGGCAGACGAATTCGGCGAACCCCGGCCCTTTGGGGGCGGCGGCTGTGGTGGTCGGGGCGCTGGTCATCGCGACCAATTGCGGGCTGCGACAGGCTGACGCAACCCTGAAGCTGCATCAATTTTGCATTGCACCATGATGTCAGCGCGTCTTTTCACCGCTCGCGCTGACATCTATCCGCGCCACGACCGACATGCCGGGCGCCAGCCGTGAGGCGGCCTCCTGACCTGGATCGACGGAGATGCGGACCGGGATGCGCTGGGCTACTTTGGTGAAGTTGCCGGTGGCGTTGTCCGGGCGGATGACGCTGAACTCCGAGCCGGCGGCGGGCGAGATGCGCTCGACCCGCCCCTTCAACGTTTGACCGCCCAGGGCGTCGACCGCGATCTCGACCGGCTGGCCGACGCGGATGTCGCGCATCTGCGTCTCCTTCATATTGGCCGTGACCCAGACCGCATCCGGCACCAGGGCCGTCAACTGCGTGCCGACCGCGACCTGCTGGCCGACGCGGACGGCCACCTCGCCCAGGCGCCCGGCGCGCGGGGCGGCGATGCGAGTGTTGTCCAGATCGATCTGGGCCAGGCGCACCTGGGCCTGGGCGTTCTCGACCGCGGCCTCCAGCGAGCCGCGGCTGACCACGGCGGCGGTGACGCCGGTCTGAGCCACGCCCTCGGCGGCGCGGGCGGCGGCCAACTGGGCCTCGGCGGCGCGCAGGGCGTTCTGGGCCGTGTCCACCTGGGCCTGGGCCACCCAGCCCCCGGCGAACAGGGTGCGGACGCGCTGGGCGTCGGCGCGGGCTTTCGTCACGGCGGACTCGGCCCCGGCGATCGAGGCGCGGCTCTGGGCGACCGAGCCGCGCGCGGAGGCCTGGCTCTGGGCCGAGTTGGCCAAAGCCGCCTCGGCCGAATGCAGCGCCGCCTTGGCCTGATCGAGTCGCTGACGATAGATGCGGTCGTCGATGGTGGCCAGAAGCTGGCCTTGGTGGACCATCTGGAAGTCCTGCACCTCGACCGAGGTGACATAGCCGCTGACCTGAGGGCTGATGACCGTCACCTGGCCGCGCACATAGGCGTTGTCGGTGGTCTGCGGCCCACCGTCGAAGGGCGGCAGCCGCCAGGCGTGCAGCACCAGACCCACGCCCACCAGGGCGATCAGGACCAGGACCACGCTGATCATGACGCGTCGGCTGCTGGACGGCGCGGGCGCTGCGGGCGCTTGAGCGGGGGCGGGGGCGGGGGCGGGCGTGGCGTCGGTCATGGTCGGGTCCGGGTCATTCGACAGCGGCTGCTGCGGCGGCTTGCGCCGCGTCGCGGTTGGCGGCGCGGCGCGCCTCGATACGGGGGCGGAAATGGTTGGCGGCGACCCAGACGGCGCCGACGGCGGCGGCGCCCGAGATCAGCAGGAAGACGTCGTTATAGGCCAGGACCTGGGCCTGCTGGCTGACCTGCTGTTGCAGCAGTTTCAGCGCCGCGCCCTGTCGCTGGGCCGCGTCGCCGATGGTGTGGGCATAGGCCCCGCCCAGTTGTTGCAGCCTCAGCACCACCTCGGGATCGCCCAGGTCGATGTGCTCGGCCAACTGATTGGAATGATACTTCTCGCGGATCGTCTGGACCGTGCCGACCAGGGCCGAGCCCATCAGGCCGCCGATGTTCTGGCCGATCGAGAAGACGACGATGAAGCTGATCAGGTTCTTGCCCCCGCCTTGCAACACCTTGCCGAAACCGATGATCATGGTCGGGCCGATGAAGAAGGCGGCGGCGAAGGCCAGCAGGGCCTGGCTGAAATAGAGGTTCACGGGTCGCGTCAGCACCGTCGCATGGCTGTCTAGAAAGGCGCCGACGGCGATCAGGCCGAGCGCGATGGAGATGGGCTTCCACAGCTTCATCGGGTTCAGGGTCAGGGCGCTGGTCAGCGTCCCGGCCGCCGTGGCCAGCAGCATGACCCAGAACAGGCCGTGCATCTGGTCGATGCCCAGACCCATCTGTTGCAGGAAGCCGACTGCGCCGGTCGTCTGTTCGGACAGGACGATCCGCACCAGCAGGATGGCCAGCAGCAGCCGCACGATGTCGCCGCCCGCCAGCCACTTCAGGTCGATCAGCGGATTGGCGCGGTTGTATTCGATAACGGCGGCGGCGGTCAGCAGGATCAGGGCCCCGACCAGGGCCCAGCCGATCCATGCCGCCTCGGTCCACCAGACGATGCGGCCCAGACCCAGGACGGCGGTCAGTAGAGCGATCCCCGGCGCGAACAGGGCGAAGGTGACGAAGTCCAGCTTCTCGAAAGTCTTGACCCGCTGCGACGGCGGCATCTTCAGGGCGAAAACGGCCGGCAGGGCGATCAACACCAGTCCCAGATCGAACATATAGACGGCCCGCCACAGGTCATGGTCCAGCAGGGGACCGACCCCCAGCCGCGCCAGGGGAATGGCCAGACTGGACAGGCCCACGCCGATGATGATTCCCTTGAGGCGGTGCTGCGCCGGGAAGGCCTGGATGATGTAGAGGATGCCCAGGGTCGACATCCCCGCCGCCGCGATTCCGGCGATGCCGCGCACCACCGTGGTCGAGCCGTAGTCCTCAAGGAAGAGGTGGGCCGCCGCCGTGGCCAGAAAGATCATCAGAATGATCTCGGTGAACAGGCGCAGACCGTACTGCATCCTGAACTTGACCAGCAGCAGGTTCATGCAGGCGTTGGTCATGACGAAGATGACGGGCAGCCAGGTCGCCTCGGTGATGGTCACGCCCAGGTCGCCCGCCAGCTGCGGAATATTGGCCGTCACCGCCGCATTGCCCAGACTGCCGGTCAGGGCCACCAGAATCCCGACGGCGGCATAGGCCCAGCGCATCGGCGTCGAGTGGTCCGGCGTGGCGGGCGAGCCGGGCAGGGCCGGCCGCTCGTGCGGCTTCAGCGTCGCCAGATAGTCTTCCCAGGGCAGGTTCCAGTCGCGGCGGCTCATGCGGGGCGACCTTGCGGCTGGATCGCATCGAGCATCAGCCTCAGGGCGCGGCGGCTCAGGGCGTCGCGGTCGGCGACGGCGGCTGTGCGCGAAGGCGCACCCAGCATCAGGGCGAGAACGCGGATGTCCTCGATCGCCAGATCAGCCCGCACCCGGCCCGCCGTCTTCGATACGGCCAGGGCCTCGGCGCCCGCCTCTTTCAGTCCCGTGCGGATCGGGGCCAGGGCCTCGTCCTTGAGGTCGCGGATGGCGGTCGACAGGCCGGCGCTCTGGATCATCAACTCGACCATCTGGCCGAGGAACCAGAGGAAGACCTCGGGATCGTGCAGCCTTTCGTGCGTGCGGCGGCCCAGGTCGTCGATCTGTCCCACGAACACGGCCAGCGCCAGCTCGGAGCGGTCGGCGAAATTGCGATACAGCGTCGCCCGCCCCACCCCCGCCCGCTCGGCGATGACGTGCAGCGGCGTGTCCAGCCCGTCGCGCGCAAAGGCCTCGGCGGCTGCTTTCAGCAGCGCCTCGCGGCGTTCGGCGGCGTCTTTTCGTAGGGAACGGGTCATGGAGATCGCCAAGTGGACACTTGTGTCCGCTTATTCAAGGGAGGCCGAACTCATTCTGTGTTTCAGCCTGTAAAGGCGTGCGCATCCCTCCTCGCACAGCGGAATGCGCCAGAACGGCTAAGGCTGCGTTCCGCGGGGTGGCGATGTCAGAAGGGGAAGGCGGCGACGCCCTTGGGGGGCTGTCGGCCGCTCATCCAGACTTGGTGCCGGTGGCCGGGCTCGAACCGGCACTCCTCTCGGAACAGGATTTTGAATCCAGCGCGTCTACCAATTCCACCACACCGGCACAGGTCTGGGAGGCGCGCAATCTAGCGGCGGAATTCTCCGGGTCAATCGGCGGAATGCGGATTACGGCTAGCGCAGGCGGCGCGGCGACGCGGACTCCCCGTCAATGTCGAAATTCGCCCTGAACGCGATGAACTGAAGGGGTACGGGGCCGCCCCCAAGGTTTATGACGCGGGCTCTTTTCGTGCCGTTCAGCGCGGCCGCGCCGAATCCCCCGCCGGGAGGATTTTCGGTCTCGACCGCACAATCGCGCAGGTAGCCGTCAGGACGGGTCAGGCAGGTCAGGACGGCGAAGCCGCGCCGATAGGTTTGCTGTTCCGGATAGGTGATCTGCGGCTCACGACCCCAGTTCAGGTTGGCCGGCAGCCCCTTGTCGTCAAGGGCCGCCAACTCGGCGTCGCGTGGATCAACCAGAGGACGCCCGCAGGCCGTCAAGGTTTCGTCGATCGCCGCGCCTGACGACGGCAGGTCGACAATATAGCGAAGGGGGCGTCCGCCCTCAGTGCCGCTCGGCACGACGATCTGCATACGTCCGCCCTTGCGCAGGCTGCGCGCCAGGGAGCCTGGATACTCGCTGATGGCGACGGTCGCGTCGTCGCCGACGCTCCAGCGCTGATCGCTTAACTCATCATCACGGAAGGCTATCCTGAGGGACCGCGACGCTCCGGTTGTCGCGGGCAGGCCGCTGATCAAAACCTGATAGTTTCCGCCGGAACAGCGCGCGCCGACGCCGAGGCCGTTGTCAAAGGCGGTGTAGGCGATGACCATGCTTTTCTCGGCGTCGCGGGCGACGTCCCAGTCGCCCTCGGCCTCTTGGGCCAGAGCGGGCAGGGCGACAGCGAGCGAGGCCGTCAGAACGAGCAAGGTTTTCATGCGGCGACCTCGACGTGGCTGTCGGTTCCGCCGGCCAGAACGCGGCGGGCGCGGATGTACATCTCGACGCGCTGGGTGATGATGAGGCCAAGGGCGAAGATCATGAAGGCGTCGGTGACGACGACTGCGTCCAGATGCCAGGCAGCGCCGTTGACCTGCATCACTTCGCGCAGGCCGGCGCGGGCGGCGAACAGGCCGATGACCAGGATCAGGCCGAGCGGCGAGGCCTGGGCCTTCAAAGAGCCGTCGGGCTCCTTCTCGATGGTGATGGTCTTGCCGCGCCACCAGCCTGCGATGCAGCCCAGGGCCAGGGCGGCGATGAAGGCGATCCAGGCCAGGGGGCCGAACTGCGAATGCTGGGTATTGGCCCACAGACCAAAGCCGATTGCGGTCGTGACCAGCAGGGGCATGACCCACAGCAGATGCGGTCGCAGCGTGCGTTTGCGCCGGTTGCGCAGCAGTATGATGATCAGGGCCACGCCGATGCCGATCAGCGGACCCATGGTTTGCGGCGACATGCGGAACTCCCCCTCCGAACGCCGTCAGACTATCGTGGCCGACGGCGCTCGGAAAGCGGAGATCAGGCCGGGGCGACCGTCTGTTCGATGGCGCCGAAGATGGTGTGGCGCCCGTCGTCCAGCATCTCGATGCGGACGGTGTCGCCGTGCTTGAGGAAGGGGGTCTTGGCCTCGCCGGTCAGGATGGTCTCGACGGTGCGGACCTCGGCGATACAGGAATAGCCCAGACCGCCTTCGGCCACCGGCTTGCCGGGACCGCCGTCGGCGTCCTTGTTCGACACGGTGCCCGAGCCGATGATCGAGCCGGCGATCAGGGCGCGGGTCTTGGCCAGATGGGCGATCAGAACGCCGAAGTCGAAGGTCATGTCCACGCCCGCGTCGGCCTTGCCGAAGTCAGCGCCGTTCAGTTGCACCGACAGTTCGCCCGACAGCTTGCCGTCCTTCCAGCGATCGCCCAGCGCATCCGGCGTGACGAAGACCGGCGACAGGGCGCTGGCTGGCTTGGACTGGACGAAGCCGAAGCCCTTTGCCAGTTCGCCGGGGATCAGGTTGCGAAGGCTGACGTCGTTGACCAGGCCGACCAGACGGATCGCCGCCAGAGCCTCGTCGCGCGTCGCGCCCTGGGCTACGTCGCCGGTCACGACCACGATCTCGGCCTCCAGGTCGCAGCCCCAGGCCTCGTCTTTCAGCGGGATGGCGTCGCGCGGACCCATGAACTGGTCGGAGCCGCCCTGATACATCAGCGGGTCGGTCCAGAAGGTCGCGGGCATCTCGGCGCCGCGCGCTTTGCGCACCAGTTCGACGTGGTTCACATAGGCCGAGCCATCGGCCCACTGATAGGCGCGGGGCAGGGGGGCGGCGGCGTCGCGTTCGTGGAAGCGGCCGCGCGGCACGGCTTCGTGCTCCAGGCTCTCGGCAAGGGCCCGCAACAGGGGCTCGCAGCGGTCCCAGTCATCCAGCGCCGCCTGCAGCGTCGGGGCGATCAGGAAGGCGTCCGTGAACCAGTTCAGGTCCTTGGAGACGACGACGAGGCGGCCGTCACGGCCGTGCTTGAGCGAGGCGAGTTTCATAGGGCGAAGCTAGTCCGAGGCGGGACGGTTGGGAAGCGGTCTCGACGGTCGTAAAGCCGCCGTCCGATCAACTATTCGGGGGTGAAATCACGGCGCGGGCCTCGGCCCCAGTGCGCAGGGCCGGGTCGCGCACCTCGACCTCGACGGTGATGGCCCCGGCGGGCTCGTGCGACCACAGATAGCGGCGCTCGATCTCGACCGCGCGGCCGGACGGGGCCACCCCCTCATAGACGTCGCCCCAGGGGGTGATCGCCTTCATCTCGACCCACAGCAGACCGCAGGCGGCGTCCAGTTCCTCGATGGCCATTTCCGACAGTTCGTCGGCGTGCGGGGCAGGGCGGTTCGGGGTCACAGCCATCGGCGGACCTTTCCTTGATAGGCTTGGTATTCGGCTCCGAATTTCGTCGTCAGATACCGCTCTTCGCGGGCGATGACGAAGCGGTCGACCACGATCAGGCAGGGGAAAAGCATGGCCAGGGCGACCGGGCTGTCCATGGCCAGGGCGAACCCGACGTAGGTGACGCCGAAGCCGACGTAGATCGGATTGCGGCTGTATTTGTAGAGGCCGCCGGTGGCCAGGGCGGTGGTCGGCTTCCACGGCTCGGGCGGCGTGCCCAGACGGCGGAAGGTCCCCGCCGCGATCCCGTCCAGCAGCAGGCCGCCGATCACCAGCACGAAGGCCAGGCCGCGCCGCCAATCCACATCGAGGCCCAGCGACGGCTCGCTGACCAGTTGGCCGACGCCGTACCCGGCCAGCAGGAAGCCGAGATAGATCAGCGGCGGCGGGGCGATAACGCCGGGATGGTCGCGTGTGGTCATAGGGTCCGGATCAGATCGTCTGGCCCGAAGGCGCGGTGAAGTCAGAGGTCGGGGCGTCGCCAGTGTTGATCACCTCCGAGGGCTCGAAGATCATCACCTCGGCCTCCTCGTCGGCGGCGGTGCGGTGTTCGACGCCGCGCGGCACGACGATGAACTGGCCGGGTCCCAGGGTCTGGATGCGGTCGCGGAACTCGACGCGAAAGCGCCCCTTCCACACCAGGAACATCTCCTCGGCCTCGGGGTGGCTGTGCCAGGGGAAGACCCCTTGCACCTTGACCAGCCGCACGTCCTGCCCGTTCAGCTGGGCGGCGACGCGCGGCCGCCAGTGGTCGGAAAAGCCGCCGAACTTTTGCTCCAGATCGACGACCTTGCCGGTCATCGCGAGGCGTCTTCGTCGGCGTAGATGGCGACACGCGAGGCGCGGCCCGACCCGACCTCGCCGCGATACATGCCTGAGGTGTTCATCGAGAAGGCCACCGTGCCGTCCTTGCCCATGACGATGACGCCGCCGTCGCCGCCGATCGAGCCGACGTCCGCGATCTCGGCGTCGGCGGCGGCCTGAACCCCCATGCCTGTGGAGGTCCGCTGGCAGATGTCGCGGGCCACGGTAGCGCGGATGAAATACTCGCCCGAGCCGGTGGCTGAGACGGCGCAGCCGTCGGCGTTGGAGGCGTAGGTGCCGGCGCCGATGACCGGCACGTCGCCGACCCGGCCCCAGCGCTTGGCGGTCATGCCGCCGGTCGAGGTGCCGGCGGCCAGACGGCCCTGGCTGTCCAGAGCCACGGCCCCGACGGTGCCGAACTTGCGCTCGTTCAGCGGGGCTTCGTTGATCGAGGCCAGGGGCACGGGCTTGCCGAGCGTCGACGGCTCGGGCGGGGCGCCCGCCGGGCGCTCGGGCAGGGGCTGGCCCGCTTCGCGCAGGGCGGTCAGCAGGGCCTGCCAGCGGCTCTCGGTGAAGAAGAAGGCGGGCTCAACCTGTTCCAGACCGACCGAGGCGGCGAAGCTGTCGGCGCCTTCGCCGATCAGCATGACGTGGGGCGACTGCTCCATCACCGCGCGGGCCGCCGCGATCGGGTGACGGGTTCGGGTCAGGCCGGCCACGGCGCCCGCCGTTCGGTCGACGCCGTTCATCACAGCGGAGTCCAGTTCGTTCTTGCCGGCCGCGGTGAAGACCGCGCCGTGTCCGGCGTTGAACAGGGGGTTCTCTTCCAGGGTCTCGACTGCGGCCTGAACCGCGTCCAGCGCCGAGCCGCCCCGGGCCAGGACCGCCGAACCGGCGTCCAGCGCCGCCTGCAGACCCGCGCGATAGGCGGCGTCGCGTTCCGGCGACAGCTCGGCGCGCTCGATCACGCCCGCGCCGCCGTGGATGGCCAGCGACCATTTCGGGGCGTCTTGCGCGAACGCGGGCGACGCCAGCAGGGTCAGAACAGCTGCGGCGGTCAGGATGGATGTCTTCATGGTCGGTTCCCCCGATAAACGGCGCCCCTCAGCGCCGGTGATGCAGTCGTTTCCAGATGCGATAGCCCAGGATGGGGGCGAAGCCGCAGACCAGCGCCGCCAGCAGCACCATCCAGAAGCCTCCCCCCAGCCAGTATTCCCCGGCCAGCGCCCCGGCCCCGGCCGCCAGAAGCGGGCCGAGCCAGGGCAGCCAGTGCGGCGGCCGCACCTTCATTCAGGCGTCGACCTTGATGACGCCGCGACGGATCTGGTCCAGCTCGATGGAGTCGAACAGGGCCTGGAAGTTTCCGTTGCCGAAGCCCTCGTTGCCCTTGCGCTGGATGATCTCGAAGAAGATCGGACCAAAGGTGTCCTGGGTGAAGATCTGCAGCAGCAGGCCTTCCTCGTCCGAGCCGTCGATCAGGATGCGGTTCTTCTTCATCCGCTCCACGTCCTCGCCGTGGCCCGGCAGGCGCTTGTCGATCAGCTCGAAATAGGTCTCGATCGTGTCCTGGAAGGCCACGCCACGCGCCTTCATGGCCTCGACCGTTTCGAAGATGTTTTCGGTGGTCAGAGCGATGTGCTGGATGCCCTCGCCGTTATAGCGGCGCAGGAACTCCTCGATCTGAGAGTTGTCGTCCTGGCTCTCGTTCAGGGGGATGCGGATGGCGCGGTCGGGCGCGATCATCGCCTGCGAGAACAGGCCGGTCGCCTTGCCCTTGATGTCGAAATACTTCTGCTCTTCGAAGTTGAACACCGACCCATAGAAGCCCGACCAGGTGCGCATCTCGCCGCGACGCACGTTGTGGGTCAGGTGGTCGAGGATTTCGAGACCCATGGAGTTCTTGCGCTCGGCCTCTTCCCAGCCCTCGATCTCGTCCCAGGCGTCATACAGCGAGCCCTGCTCGCCGTACTGGTCGATGACATAGAGCAGCGAACCGCCGATGCCTTGCAGGATGTAGGGATAGTCGTTCCCCAGCGCCCCGCCGTGCACGCCCTCGGCGGCGCGGGCGCCGCGTTCCAGCGCGCCCTCATAGGCGGCCTTGGCGTCGGCGACGCGGAAGGCCATGCCGTTGGCCGAGGGGCCGTGGTCCCTGGCGAAGTCCGCCGCCTGGCCCTTGGGGCTGCGGTTGACCAGCATGGTGATGTCGCCCTGCTTCAGGCGCACCGCGTCCGTGGTCGGGTTCACGTGAGTCCGGGTGAAGCCCATCAACTCCAGACGGGCGATCATGGATTCCGGCTCCGGCCCGGTGAATTCGACGAATTCGAAACCGTCCACGCCCAGCGGGTTTTCCTGGTCGAGTTTGGCGGCGGCGTCCTGCATGACGCGTCTCCTCTCAATATTCTGGTGGCGGCCCATTCCATAGGCTTGGGGGCGCCGATTGGGGCGGAACCTAATGGGCGCCCCCCGTCGGACGCAAGGCGGGGCTGACCCGAAACAGGACACGTTGCGGTGTCGCAGGCGTGGATCAGCGGGTGCGCGCGGGCGTCCAGCCTGCTAGAGCCGCAGGCTCAACCGGGACGCCTGTATGCTTCGCAAGCTCTATGACTGGGTCTTCTCCCTGGCCCGCCACCGTCACGCCACCCGGTCGCTGGCCGTGGTCTCCTTCGCGGAAAGCTCCTTCTTCCCCATTCCGCCCGACGTCATGCTGGCGCCCATGGTGCTGGCCAAGCCGGATCGCGCCTATTTCTACGCCACGGTCTGCACTGTGGCCTCGGTGCTGGGCGCCCTGCTGGGCTACGCCATCGGCTACTTCCTCGAGCCGGTCGGGATGTGGATGCTGGCTGTTCTCGGCAAGGCGGATGCGTTCGAGGCCTCCAAGGCCCTGTTCCAGCAGCACGGGGCCTGGGTCATCCTGATCAAGGGCCTGACGCCGATCCCGTTCAAGCTGATCACCATCGCCTCGGGCATCTTCCAGTTCAATCTGGCCCTCTTCATCGCCCTGTGCGTGATCACGCGCGGCGCCCGCTTCTTCCTGGTGGCCTTCGTGCTCAAGCGCTGGGGCGAGCCCATGCTGGCCGTGATCGAGAAACGGCTGGCCCTGTTCACCGTGCTGTTCCTGGTTCTGCTGGTCGGCGCCGTCTTTGCGGTCAAGCTTGTCGGACACTGATCGACGCCGGCCCCGGCTGCGTCTAAGAAAGGCGCCATGACGCGCCTGTATCAACGACTGACCCGCTGGTGGACCGCCTTTGCGCTGGCGGCCTCCTTGGCCATGCTGGGCGCGGCTCACGCCTTCGAGCGGTTCGCGGGCCTGCCGCCGTGCAACCTCTGCCTCAAGCAGCGCGAGGTCTATTGGGCCGCCGTCGCCATCGCCGGGGCCGCCACCTTCTGGGCCGTGTTCAGCCGCGCCAGCCGCGGCACGCCACGCATCGCCTCCTTCCTGCTGGCCGCCGTCTTCTTCACCGGGGCGATCACCGCCGGCTATCACGCGGGCGGCGAGTTGAAGTGGTGGGCCCTGCCGGCCACCTGTTCGGCCGCGCCTTCGACCGCCATCGACTTCAGCGCCCTGAACGCCCTGGCCGACGGCACGGCCGAGATCAAATCTATCATTGGCTGCGGCGACGTGGCCTGGAGCATGCTCGGGATTTCGATGGCGGGCTGGAACTTCCTGATCTCGCTGGCGCTTGCCGTCTTCAGCCTGCTGGCGGCGAAACGTCCCAAGGACGCGCGCGCCCCGAAGGCGTAGGAAGGCTTCCATGACCGACGCATCCGACACCGTCGCCGCCGCCCGCCGTGTTCCGCTGCCGCGCCCCGGCGTGGGCCAGACCCGCGCCCGCATGGCCGAAATGCTGCGCGTCGATCACGCGGGCGAGTTCGCCGCCGTCCACATCTACCGCGCCCAGCGCGCCGTGCTGGAAGGCCGCAAGGGCAAGGCCGCCATCGCCGCCGACCTGACCGAGATGGAGGGCCACGAGGCCGTTCACCTGGCCCGGTTTGAGGCCCTGCTGACCGAGAACCGGGTGCGTCCCACGGCCATGATCCCGCTGTGGAAGCTGGCCGCCACGGCGCTGGGCGCCGGCACCGCCCTGATTTCGGAAAAGGCCGCCCACGCCTGCACCGAGGCGGTCGAGAGCGTCATCGAGAAGCATTACGCCGACCAGATCGAGGAGGTCCGCGAGCGCGACCCCGAACTGGCCGCCGAACTGACGAAGTTCCGCGAAGAGGAACTGGCCCACCACGACCACGCCATCGAACACGGCAGCCGCGAGGCTCCGGGGTATCGGTTGCTCAGCAGCGTCATCAAGGTCGGCTGCAAGGCCGCCATCAAGATCAGCGAGCGAATCTAGGCGCTCAAGTCGCCCGAAGGGCGATAGCACTCCAGCTTTCTGCCCTTGAGGGCAAGGGTCATCGGACGTCGAAGGCCAGCATCATGGTCCGTTGCACGGCGTTGAAGTTGTCGTCGGACAGGATGTAGAGCCGCGTCAGGTCGCCGCGTCGCTCGGCCGCGATTCCCTCGAAATTATCCGTCGTGCCCGGCAGCTTCAGCTCGACCAGAACCGGCCCCAGGGTTCCGTCCTGCGCCATTCGCCGCACCCGGGCCCGTACATCGATCGGGGCGCGGTACGACCGTTGCATCACGAACCAGCCGCCTGCCGGATCGCGGTCCATGCCGGTGATGCGATAGTCGGCGTCGGTCAGCGGCGTCTCGGGCGGCGGCGTCACGACGGCGCAACGCGCCGCGGTACAGTCCCAGACCCCACCGGACTCGCCCGCGACGCGCCAGCCGTCGCCCGATGCCGCCAGCCCCTCCATTCCGTCATTCTCGGCAAAGGGGAAGTCCGGCCGCCGCACGGCTTCGGGCGCCCGCAGCTCCGTCAGCGGGCCATAGTTCCAGATGCGGTGGTCGCGCTCGAAGCTGACCAGCAGGTCGCCGCCAGTGGTCAGGGCCAACCCCTCGGCGTCGCCCTCCGTCTTCTCGCTGATCGGCGTCCCGTCGGTCAGGCTCAGACGGCGCACGCTCAACCCTTCCAGCCCGATCAGCCGCCCTCGTGCATCCAGCGCCAGCTTGCCGCGCGCCAGATCACCGACATCGGACACGCTTATGAAGCCGCCGTCGCCGGTCAGCTTCAGGTCCGACAGGCTGTGCAGCGGCGAGTCCGTACCGGCTAGCACGGTCACGCCCCCGGCGTAGCCCACGCCCTTGCCCAGCACCGCTGCACCCGGCAGTCCCAGACCGACCGCGCGGGTCGAGGCGCTGACCGGGGTCCAGCCGTCGGCTTGCGGCGTCGGTTTCCACGGCTGCGAGGTCACGACCGCGCTGGCGCAGGCCGCCAGCGTCAGCGCCGCCAGCGCCGCTACATAGAGACGTCGGTTCACGCTGCGCGTTTCCCCAAAGTCTTGGGGCCGGGCTTGGAGACAGCCTTGGGCTTGGCCTCGAACAGTTCGGCCAGCTTCTCGGTCATGACGCCGGCCAACTGCTCGACGTCAACGATGGTCACGGCGCGGCGATACCAGCGGGTCACGTCGTGGCCGATGCCGATGGCGATCAGCTCGACCGGCGACTTGGTCTCGATCTGCTCGATGACCTGACGCAGGTGCTTGTCCAGATAGAGCGCCGCATTGGCGGATTGCGTCGAGTCGTCGACCGGCGAGCCGTCGGAGATGACCATCAGAATCTTGCGCGATTCCGTGCGGCCCTTCATCCGATCATGCGCCCAGGTCAGGGCCTCGCCGTCGATGTTTTCCTTCAGCAGGCCCTCGCGCATCATCAGGCCCAGGTTCTTCTTGGCCCGGCGCCAGGGCGCATCGGCGCTCTTGTAGATGATGTGGCGCAGGTCGTTCAGGCGGCCGGGATTGGCGGGCTTGCCCGCGCTGATCCACGCCTCGCGGCTCTGTCCGCCCTTCCAGGCGCGGGTGGTGAAGCCCAGGATCTCGACCTTGACCCCGCACCGCTCCAGCGTCCGCGCCAGAATGTCGGCGCAGACCGCCGCCACCATGATCGGCCGCCCTCGCATCGAGCCGGAGTTGTCGATCAGCAGGGTCACGACCGTGTCCCGGAACGGGCTCTCGCTCTCCATCTTGAAGGACAGGGGGCTGGTCGGGTCGGTGATGACGCGGGTCAGGCGCGCGGTGTCCAGCACGCCTTCTTCCAGATCGAACGACCAGCTGCGGCTCTGCTGGGCCATCAGGCGGCGCTGCAGCTTGTTGGCCAGCCGCGACACCACGCTCGACAGGGTCGCCAGTTGCGCGTCCAGCAGTGAGCGCAGCCGGTCCAGCTCCATCGGATCGCACAGTTCTTCGGCGCCGATGGTCTCGTCATAGGCGGTGGTGAAGACGCGATAGGCGTCGACGGCGCGCCCGTCGTCCACGCTGTCCTGACGGTTGGGCAGGGCGCCTTCGTTCAGTTCGGGGCCGTCGTCCGAGGCCTCGCCATCGGGATCGGCGGGGGCGCCGTCCGGGCGGGTCTGGCGCTCGTCCTCGGCGGATTGGTCGTCGGCTGTGCCTTCCAGCGACTGACCGCCTTCGCCGCCGTCCTCTTCTTCCTGTTCCTGCTCGTCGGGCTGATCCTGCTGCGACGGGTCGGGCTCGTCATTGCCCTCCTCGTCATTGGCGTCCTCGGCCTGACCGTCGCCGGGATCGAGGTCTAGCGCCCGCAGCACGTCCTTCAGCTTGGCCGCAAAGGCCGTCTGATCGTCGGCCACGGCGGCCAGGGCGTCCAGTTCGGCGCCCGCCTTCAGCTCCAGATTGGACCGCACCAGATCCAGCATGGATTTCAGCCCGTCGCGGGACGGCTCGCCCGTCAGCCGTTCGCGCACCAGAAGCGCCGCAGCCTCGGCCACCGGCACCCGCTCGGCCTCGGCCCGCAGGGCGCCCGACTTCTCCAGCCGGGTCAGCAGGGCCGCATTCAGATTGTTGCGCACGCCCTTCAGTGCGCGCGCGCCGACCGCCTCGACCCGCGCCTGTTCCACGGCGTCGAAGACCTCGGCCGCCGTCTGATCCAGGGGCCGCAGACGGGCGTTCAGGGCCTCGTCGTGATTGGCTAGCCGCAGGGCCAGCCGATCGGCCTGACCGCGCAGGGTCGCGCTCTCGGGGCCTGCCGGATCGCGCGGCGGATGGGGCAGGGTCAGGACGCCGTTGGAAAGCCTCGGCCCGTCCGAACCGAAGTGGACCTCCAGTTCGGCCTGCTCGGCCAGGGCCCGCGCGGCGTTCGCCAAAGCGCGTTTGAAGGTCTCGACGGGGGTCTCTGCGGCGGCCATGGCCCACACATAGACCACCCCGCGCGCGGGGGAAGGGGGCGGGCGCTACTTCGCCTTGCCGCCGGCGTCCTTCTTCGGCTTCACGCGGACAAGCATAGCGTTTGCAGCGCCCGTCTTTACATCAAAACGGCCCGTGGCCCGGATCAGGTCCGACAGCTTGGCGTGTCCGTAGGTGCGCTGGTCGAAGTCGGGATAGGCGTTTCTCAGCCGGCTGCCGATGCCGCCGATATTGACCCAGCCGTCGCCGTCCTCGTCCATGTCGGCGATGGCTGCGGCGATCAGGCGGACGGCGTCCGCGGGCTTCTTCTCCGCCACCGGCGCGGGCGCCGGCTCTCCGCCATCCTCGTTCCCTCCGCTCCGACCCGTCAGGTTCTCGGTGTAGATGAAGCGGGTGCAGGCCTGACGGAAGCTTTCCGGCGTCTTGCGCTCGCCAAAGCCATAGACCGGCACGCCCTGCTCCCTGATCCGCGCCGCCAGCCGGGTGAAGTCGCTGTCCGACGACACCAGGCAGAAGCCGTCGAACCGCCCCGAATGCAGCAGGTCCATGGCGTCGATCACCAGGGCGATGTCGCCCGAGTTCTTGCCCTTGGTGTTGGCGAAATTCTGCTGCCACTGGATGGCCCAGCGCGGCAGGACCTCGATCCAGCCCTTCAGCGAGGGGCTGGCCGCATCGCCATAGATGCGCCGGGCGCTGGCCTCGCCCAGGGTGGCGATCTCTGTGAACAGGGCCTCGGCGATCCGGGCCGAGGCGTTCTCACCGTCGATCAGGACGGCCAGGCGCGGCGCGCGGGCGGCGATGGGCAGGTCGGTCGGCATGGGCGAGTCTTTCCGTCGTCGAGATCGCCAGCCTCGACCCGCACGCGGGCGCGGTCAACCGGCGGCGGTCGTGCTATGGCGAGCCATGACCCAAGCCCCCTTGCGCCGCCTGATCGACCTGCCCGGCGTCGATGATCTGGAACTGAAGGCGCTGATGAAGCCGCGCTACGCCGATCCCGACGCCCGCGACGAGTTCCCCGAGATCGACGCCTTGACCCTCGCCCTGTTCGGCCTGACCGGCGACGCCGCAGAGGCCGTCGCTTTGCCAGACGACTGGGACGATATCCACCGTCTGGAGGGCGCCGATCTGGCCGAGGCCTTCGAGGCCCTGGGCTGGGACGTGACCGACAAGCGCCGGAAGCCGCTTCGCCTTCTGCCCCACTACGCCCTGCCTCTGGCCCTGGCCGTGCGCGGCGTCGCGGGCGAACTGCCCTTCCACGCCGAGCCCGACCACCCGACGACCGACTGGGGCGCCGGCCTGGCCGCAGACGCCGCCCGCTTCAGGAAGCGATAGAGGCCTTCAGCGCCTCCAGCGCCTCCCTGGCCTCGCGCAGCTCCCGCCGCGCCTTGGCGGCCTCGCGCTGGGCGTCCAGCAAGGCGGTCCGGTGGGCGCCCGTCTCCGCCCGCCATTGCGTCCAGTAGAGCGACTTCAGTTCGTACTCCGGGTCGTCGTACTTCGACTCCGGCGTCAGGGCGAAGCGCGCGCTCATCATCTCGCCGTTGAATCGTGCGGCCAGCAGGATCTCCAGCGGCGTGTTCTCAAAGCTGTGGGTCTTCGCCTGCCGGTCCATCAGCCGCACATAGACCTCGGCCAGCCGCGCCAGCGCCTGCGCCTCCGGCAGCCTCCGCATCAGCATGGCCCGGCCCGAGGCGATCATCGCCGTCGAGGCCAGCACCACCGCCTTACCCTCATGCGCGTCCTCGGCCGTCAGCGGCCCGAACAGGGCCTGAGCCATCGCCGCCTGCGCCGCCGCCTCCTCGGCCAGCCTGGCTTTCTCGGCCTCCTCCTGCGCCGCCTCGCGCGCCTTCGCCGTCTCGATGGCGATCTGATCGCCCCAGTCGCGCTTGGTCGCGCCGTGCACCGTGATCCGCTTGCGCAAGGCATGGCCCGACACCCGCCACCGCTCGCTCAGCTCCGGCACGGTCGCCCCGTTGCGATATTCGTCGAGGATGATCTCCCACGTCGCCTTCGACAGCCGATAATGGGCCGGCTTGTCCCCGGCGCCGGGCGTCGGCTTCTTTGGTCGGCGGAAGGGAAACTCGCCGCGAGGCGGCTCCGGGGCGTCTGTCATGCGCCAGAAGATAGACCCGCGCCCGACCTCGGCTGGCAAAAGGCCCGGAACGGCCCGCCAGAGCAGGCGCGGCCTTGATTCAAGGTGCTGACAATACGCCAGACGACCCACCCGCCCCCGCCTGGTCAATCGCCCACGGCAAAGCTAACCTCAGGTAGGCGGAGGGGCCATGATCGACCCATCAAAAGTAGGAACCGATTGGCAGGCTGACGAACTCGACGCCATCGTCGCGACCTACTTCGCCATGCTTGAGGGCCTGCCGACGGCGCAGCGCGGGTTCAAGGCCGAAAGCAAACGCGCGCTGGACGCCCGGATCGGACGGGGCATAGGTTCTATCGATTTCAAGCTGGGCAACCTGGCCTATGTCGCCGGTGAACTGGGCCTGACGCGCTTGCCGGGCTTCGCCCCGGCGCCGAACGCCCAAAAAGGCGGCATCTATTCCGCGCTGGAACGCTACCTCGACGCCCACCCCGACGCCTGGAACCTGGGCCTTCCTCTTTCCTCCCCATTCCATGGGGAGGGGGACCACGAAGTGGTGGAGGGGGCGACGCCACGCTGGCCGACCGCCCACGAACCCGACCAAGCCTTCGCCTCGCCATGGGGCGATCAGGACACTCCGCCCTCCGCCATCCTCCCCATCACCGCCCCGCCGCCCCTCGGCCCGGCGCGTCCGCCCCGGCCCGAGGGCCTCGCCCGCATCGTCCGCAAATACGACCCCGCCGCCCGCGATCACCGCAATCGCGCCCTCGGGCAACTGGGCGAGCACCACGTCTTCCACCACGAACGCGCCTTCCTGATCGCCCACGACCGTCCCGACCTGGCGCGCAAAATCCGCTGGACGTCACAGGAAGATGGCGACGGCGCCGGCTACGACATCAAGAGTTTCGACCCGGCGGGCCGCGAGCGTCTGATCGAGGTCAAGGCCACGCGCGGCGGCCCCGCCACCGACTTCTTCCTGACCCGCACCGAGCGCGAGGTCTCCGCCGAACGCCCCGACGCCTGGCGCCTCTACCGCCTCCACGACCTCGCCGCCGCCCCCGCCCTGTTCCAGCTCAAGCCCCCGCTCGAAGCGGCGGTGACGCTAACGGCGGAGACGTGGCGGGCGGGGTTTTGATCTCAACGGTTTGCCAACGCGCGCGAATCTGCAGATGTCTTACAGACAAAGGGAAAAATTTTGGCACGAGCACCTAAAGTCGTTCCGTTGAGGACGATTATTTCAGGCATTGAAATAGCCTATTTCAGGTCTTTCTATAAGGCTCAGTTTTTTGACATGAGACGCCTAAACGTTTTCTTCGGAGAGAACGATACAGGCAAATCTAATGTTATGAGGGCGCTGAACCTATTCTTCAATGGCCGCATCGATAGGAACTATGATTTCGATTTCAACGTCGATTTCTCTCAAAAAAGACGTGGGGAGTCCGAGCGCTCTGACGGCGTCAGGAAGTTCAGCTACGTAAAAGTTTGGTTTGAAACACCACCAAACCATAAGGCTGCCTTGGGCGACAGCTTCTACGTAAAGAGGACTTGGAGCCAGTCTAGCGAATCTGGTCGTGATTACAGTGAGGAAACTTCTTCTCACATTCAGCAGGGCGGGGCCGGAAAGCAGGCTTCTCTGACCCGATTTCTAAATAAAATTAGATTTACATATATTCCTGCCGTAAAGGGGAGGGATGTTTACTCGTCATTACTTGTAGATGCATACAATGCTATTGCGGAGGCGGCGCCTTTCGCGGCTGCACTCGATGCCTTCACTGCGGAAATTCAAAATCAGACGTCGGCACTGTCGGACAGGTTGAATGCGTCCCTGAGCATGGCTAGCGCCTTGGCGCCTCCAACTGATTTGACTGAGCTTTTCAGTTCGCTCGATTTTGAGACGCTCGTGACTGGCGGCGCAGCTATGTCCCTCACTCGGCAGCGTGGCGATGGAATCCAAGCGCGCCACATACCGGAAATTATGGCTTTTATTTCCGAGAAGGACAGCAGACCCTATCATCTATGGGGCATCGAGGAGCCGGAGAATTCGCTTAGCGTCAACTCGGCGCTATCACTCGCTAAGCGGCTAATGAGTATGGCTGCGGAAGATCATGCTCAGCTCTTCGTTACCACGCACAGCCCAGCGTTCTATCTCCTTGATGATCCAAAAATTGCGTCAAAATACTTCTTGCGCCGTAGCGGTGACGACGTCGAAATAAAAGATGGAACTGCGTCCAGTAGTCATGAGCTTATGACCTTTATGGGCGATGCTTTCTACGTTCCCTTGGTAGCTGAGCAGCTGAAGGCGGAAACCGATAAACGTGAGGAAGCCGAAAGAGTAGGGGCGGAGCTACGTACCTTGCTCGCGCTGTCAAATCGTCCAGTTCTATTCGTCGAAGGCGAGACGGAAGAAATCATTGTTCCGGATTTGTTGCGTAGGATAAATCCTAATTTTGACGACGTATTACAGATAATAAGCTTGGGCGGGGCTAGTCATGCCGAGGCTCTTGGCGGTCTTACTGACAAAATTATTCATCAACTCTCGAACGGTAGGCGCTGTTTTGTCGTCCTCGATTCTGATCAAGCGGGGAGAAAGGCGCTTCCTTCCAGTGTGAACTATGCGACTGCCAAGGCGAGTTGGGTAAAAAGCAGTTCTGGAACGTCTTGGAGAGTTTTATCGGCCACTGACGAGGCTCAAGCGGCATTTAAGGCGGCCGGCGTGCAAAATCCTCGCGACATCGGCATTTGCTTAGAGGATTGCTTCCCCTCCACCGTCAGGGCTGCGGCTTTAGGTGAGGGAAAATATAGTCTGGGGGCGGAGAGGCCTTTTGTTCGCACTAAGGGGGCAATGCTGTCCGTAAGCGATGCGCTCAGAGATGAGGCGCACAGATATTACCTGTATGATGTTGGCGGCGACCATAAGATGGATTTTGCGCGCTGGCTTATCGCCAACAATCACACCGACGTCGCTCCTCTTCGAACGATCCTTGAGGAACTTATGGGGCAGCTTGTCGAGGCTGCGTAAGTCTCAATCCTCGTCCATCTTCAGGGCGGCGATGAAGGCTTCCTGCGGGATCTCGACCTTGCCGAACTGGCGCATGCGCTTCTTGCCGGCCTTCTGCTTCTCCAGCAGCTTCTTCTTGCGGGTGGCGTCGCCGCCGTAGCACTTGCTCGTCACGTCCTTGCGCAGGGCGCGGACGGTTTCGCGGGCGATGATCTTGCCGCCGATGGCCGCCTGGATCGGGATGACGAACATGTGGGGCGGGATCAGCTCCTTCATCTTCTCGACCATGCCGCGTCCGCGCGTCTCGGCGCGGCCGCGGTGGACCAGCATCGACAGGGCGTCGACCGGCTCGGCGTTGACCAGGATGCTCATCTTGACCAGGTCGCCGACCTTGTAGTCGGTGATCTCGTAGTCGAACGAGGCATAGCCCTTCGAGATCGACTTCAGGCGGTCGTAGAAGTCGAAGACGACCTCGTTCAGCGGCAGCTCATAGACCACCAGGGCGCGGCTGCCGACGTAGGACAGCTCGACCTGGGTGCCGCGTCGGTCCTGACACAGCTTGATCACGCCGCCCAGGTATTCGTCGGGGGTCAGGATGGTGGCCTTGATCCACGGCTCGCTGATGGTCTCGATCTGCATCACGTCGGGCAAGTCGGCTGGGTTGTGCAGGTCGATCTCGCGCCCGTCGCGCAGGCCGATCTTGTAAACGACCGAGGGGGCCGTCGCGATCAGGTCCAGGTTGAACTCGCGGCTCAGGCGCTCCTGGATGATCTCCAGGTGCAGCAGGCCCAGGAAGCCGCAGCGGAAGCCGAAGCCGAGCGCCGCGCTGGATTCCATCTCGAAGGTGAAGGAGGCGTCGTTCAGGCGCAGCTTGCCGATGGCGGCGCGCAGGTCCTCGAAATCGGCGGCGTCGACCGGGAACAGACCGCAGAAGACCACCGACTGGACTTCCTTGAAGCCCTTCAGCGGTTCGGTGGTCGGCTTCTTCTCGTCGGTGATGGTGTCGCCGACGGCGGCGTGGGCCACTTCCTTGATCTGGGCGGTGATGAAGCCGACCTCGCCGGGGCCAAGCTGGTCCACTGGGGTGTTCTTGGGCAGGAAGACGCCGACGCGGTCGACCAGGTGGGTCGTGCCGTGCTGCATCATCTTGACCCGCATCCCGGTCTTCAGCACGCCGTCGAAGACGCGCACCAGCAGAACCACGCCCAGATAGGGGTCATACCAGGCGTCGACCAGCATGGCCTTCAGCGGGGCGTCGACGTCGCCCTTGGGCGCCGGCAGGCGCGCGACGATGGCCTCCAGCACGTCCTCGATGCCGATGCCCGACTTGGCCGAGCACAGGACGGCGTCCGAGGCGTCGATGCCGATGACGTCCTCGATCTGGGTGCGCACGCGCTCGGGCTCGGCGGCGGGCAGGTCGATCTTGTTCAGGACCGGGACGATCTCGTGGTTGTTGTCGATCGCCTGATAGACATTGGCCAGGGTCTGCGCCTCGACCCCCTGCGACGCATCGACCACCAGGATCGAGCCCTCGCACGCGGCCAGGCTGCGCGACACCTCATAGGCGAAGTCGACGTGCCCCGGCGTGTCCATCAGGTTCAGAACATACTCCAGCCCGTCCTTGGCCTTGTAGTTCAGGCGCACGGTCTGCGCCTTGATGGTGATCCCGCGCTCCTTCTCGATGTCCATATTATCAAGGACCTGTTCCGACATTTCCCGCGCGGTCAGGCCGCCGGTGTGCTGGATCAGCCGGTCCGACAGCGTGGACTTGCCGTGGTCGATATGGGCGACCACAGAGAAATTACGGATGCGTTCGATAGGGGGCGTCGTCATGGTCTGGCGCGCTTAGCATCCGCCGGGCGGGAACGCTACGGAAACGGCGATCAGCGTGTCCCGCGGGGCCTAAGGCGCGGGAAGGGCGGCTAAGGTGTCGAGAGAAGGTGTTGTTCAGGGTGTGGGTTCCAGATCAATTCGTCTCTCAGGAGAGTGCGGGCGTTCTATGTATTCACGTTCTTGTGAGAGTATCTAAAAATTGCCGTTTTAATTATTGGTGTTCGTGATCAATTCATCTTTTCTTTTTGGCGCTGGTCTTTGGAAAAGATCATTTGATCATCTAGGAGCCATTTGCGCCTTTTTCTGAGGCGTGAGGTTCGATTTGGGTGGCGGGTCGGGCGGCGGAACAGATGACAGGCTGTCCTGATTTGGTGAACTGGAGGCCGAGGGGCCTTCCATTCACCAGCCTGGAGGGTTCACCGTGAATAGCAAACTTATGACTTCAGCCTTTGCGCTCACTGCCGTTTTGGCGTTTAGCGCCTTGCCGACGGCTTCAGCATTGGCCAGTCCCTGGTCCGGCGGTCCGGATATCGACGACTCGTTCAATGACAATTCTCGGCATGACACCGATCTTGATGTCGATATCACTGACTCCATGAACGACAACTCGACCAACGACAATTCCAAGGCCATGTCTTTCGATTCTCACGACGATAATTCGAAGATCGAAGACTCCAATAACGACAATTCAAAGGTCGAGGACTCGAACAACGATAACTCGAAGGTCGAGGATTCCAACAACGACAACTCTAAGATTGAGGACTCTTACAACGACAATTCCAAGGTCGAAGACTCCTACAATAGCGACTCTTCCACAAATGATTCGAACAACGACAATTCGGATAATTCGACCACCAATATCCGGGTTTCCCTGTCGCTTCAGGAGTTGAACGCCAATGTGAGCGGCTTCGAGTTCGATGTGGGCGGGGGCCACCATGACGGTGAGCTCCGCACCGGCGATATCAGCAACTCCGGCGGCGCCTTCGCCGGTTTCGCGGGCATTCAGACGGCGAACTACAACACTGGCTTTGCGGCCAACAACCAGGCGGCGACGGCGATCAGCGCCAACGCCAACGTCACCTTCGGCAACGGCGGCGGCGGCGAATAAAAGACCTGAACCGGCCAGATGATCGTCTGGCCGGTTTTCTTTTTGGGTCTTCCGAGGAGGGAAGCCATGTTGCGCTATATCGGGTGCGCCGTGCTGGCGGCGCCGATCCTCATGCTGGCGAGTTTGGCTTCAGCCCAGGTCCTGCCCGCGCCCGGCGATGTTGCGGCGGGGGTTTCGGTCGTGTCCGCCGTCGCGGTTCCGGTTCCGACCACGGACGACGTCCCGCCACAGGTGCTCAGTCTCGATGAGCTGGAGGGTGAGAATGGTCTTCAGAGCCTGCAGGTCTACGCCAACACTACTCAGACCCTGTCTGCGAACAATTCGGGCAACACCATTAACGCCCACCAGGTCGGCTCCGGCGACATCACCCTGGCGGAGGGGGCATTCGCAGGCTTCGCCGGCATCGGCAACTTCGTCATCAACAGCGGCCACAACAATAATCTGCAGGGCTCGCTCAGCATCATGATTGTTTCCCCGTGAGTCGAGGCTTCCTGACATGGCGGGGCGGAGCGGTCGGCGTGGTCGCGCTGCTGTTCGGCGCGTCGGCGGCGGCTGAGGTCACGGTCAATCAGGGCGCGGCGGCCTATTCGGTGCAGGTCGTCAGCTACCGCGACATTCCCTTCCGCACCGTGGTTCGCCAAGAGTACGATTACAGTTGCGGCTCGGCGGCTCTCGCCACCCTTCTGCGCTATCACTACGGTCGAGACGTCAATGAGCACGATGTCTTCGTCTATATGTATGAAAATGGAAATCGCGAGGCGATTGAACGCGTCGGGTTCTCGCTGCTGGACATGAAGCGCTACCTTGAAACGCACGGCTTCCAGGCGGACGGCTTCCGCATGAGCCTGGATGCGCTGGAGGCGGCGGAGGCGCCGGCCATCGTTGTCATCAACCAGCAGGGCTATCGACACTTCGTGGTGCTGAAAGGCGTGTCCGGCGATCGTGTTCTGATAGGTGACCCGGCTCTGGGGCTGAAGACCTACAGCCAGGCCGAGTTCGCGGCGATGTGGAACGGGATCGCCTTCATGATCCGCAATTCCGCCGACCGCTATAATGTCGCCGAGGAGTGGCGGCCCTTCACCAGGGCGCCGATGGATCGCGTCTTGCCGACGTCGTCCCTGGCGGAGCTCACGCGAGAACTGCCGCCGCTCTATCAGATCACAACGACCTTCACGCTCGACCCCTATTTGAGGTGATGACGATGGTGCGAATTCGATGGTTTGAGCTTGGTGTCTGCGCAGGGGCCTTGCTGATGGCGCAGCCCACGCTCGGCGCGCCGGTGTCGCCGTTCGACAGTCTGGCGCCGATGTCTGACCAAGACCTGGGCGATATGCGCGGCGGTTTCCTGACGGCTGGGGGCGTGAGCTTTGATTTCGGCGCGGTCGTCCGTACCTATGTGGACGGTCAACTGGCCCTGGAAACGCGGCTTACCTGGACGCCGACCGGCGCAGTAACGGAACAGATCACAGGTTCGTTGCCCGGCTGGACGCCGCTGGTGTTGGGTCAGGCAGGGGGGCTTGACCTGTCCGGTCTTTCGCCCGGATCGAATGGCCTTGTCCTGACCGATGCGAACGGCACGACGGCCCTGGTCCATAATGTGCTCAACGGCCAACTGCAGAACCTGGTCGTGAACGCCGCTGATAATCGCGACATTCGACAGGATATGCAGGTGATGCTGACCTTGCCGAACTTCGACGTCATGCAGCAGGATTTCTCGGTAGCCCAACTGGGCTCGCAGATTTTTCAGGATGTTGATTGGGGCGGGATCCGCGCGACCGGCCCTTGAGCAAGTGTGGAAGGCCGCTTCTGGAACTGGACCGGCCTCGCTTCGTTTTACTTTTCGTTAACAGAATGCGTTAGGGCCCGGGGAGGGGCGAAAATGCATACCGGCTTTTCCCACGCGGTTGATGTGGTCGCCGCGCGCCGCTTGCGCGTGGGGACCCCCGTGTCCGTCGGGCTGCGGCGCCCCGCACGCCCGCCCGCCGACATCGCCGCCCTCAGGGTGCTGGGCGCGGCGGCGACCCTGACGGAGGACGAGCGCAATCTAGTCCGCAAGCTTTGCCTATATCGCGAGTCTGTTCCGGCCGGGGCGGAGTTCGCCCGCGAGGGCGAGGCCGCCCCGCCGCGTCTGATCATCAGCGGCTGGGCGTGCCGACAACACGCCCTGCCGGACGGTCGACGCCAGATATTCGGTTTCCTGATGGCGGGTGACGCGATCGGTTTGGGTATCAACGCCCGACCCCTGGATGAGGTGTCGATGGTGGCGGTGACGAGGGTCGAGTGCGTCGACGCCTTGATGCTGCGCGAGATTCTGGCGATTCAGGACGGGCGACATGCCGGGTTGCAAAAGGCGTTGGCGGCCGTGCGGCGCCAAGAGGAAGCCTGCCTGCTGGATCACCTTGTGCGTCTGGGGCGGCAGTCCGCGCATGAACGAACGGCGCACTTCCTGCTGGAGTGGCGCCACAGGTGCCGGTTGGCCGGTCTCGCGGACGGCGAGCGTCTGCCCATGCCGCTAACCCAGGAGGTCCTTTCGGACGCTCTGGGTCTTAGCATTGTTCACCTCAATCGAACCTTGCAACACATGAAGCGCGAGCATCTGATCGAGATGAAGCGAGGCTGGGTCGAGCTGATGGATGTGTCACGTTTGAAATTTGTTTGTGATTATCAGTCTCGATATCATGAGACATGTGTGTCGGATTGATTGATTTGTCCAGAAATCTATTGATTTATTATCAATAGGCAATGTGGCGGCGTCGTTATCGTGTTTGTCTTACCATAGTTATCAAGGGAGGCTGGCGTGTACTTCCGAAAAATCATTCATTTATTGAGCGTCTCTTCCCTTGCGATCATGTTTGTCTGCCTGTCTGAGGGCGGGGTGCAGGCACAGGAGGAGGACCCCGCCGCGCGACTGGCGCGGCTGGAGGCTCTGGTGGCGGCGCAAAGTCAGCGCCTGAACGACCAGGAGGCCCTGCTAGCGCGCCAGGCGGAGATGCTGGAGGCCCAGGCGCGTCGGATTGATGAGCGTTGGCGCGTCGGCGCCCCCGGTGCGCAGACGGCCGCCCTGGCGCCAGCTGCGGGGCCGCTGGCCTTGTCCGGCGCGACGGTGCTGGACCCCGAGGGTCTGGACGCCTGGCGGGCCGGTCAGGATACGGGGGCGGGCACCGGCATTCAGGCGCCCCCGCCGCCGACCCTGGTCCAGCGTGGCCTGCAACTGTCCGCCATCCCGGAAGAAGTCGCGGTGCTGAGCCCCAAGGGCCAGGCGAGCTTCGACATCTCCGCCGAGTATACGCGCTCCTCGGCCAACCGGCTTGTCTTCCGCGGCGTGGAGATCGTGCCGGGGCTGCAGATCGGCGTCATCGAGGCCAGTGAAGCGGACCGTGACACGCTCGGGGCCACGATCTCGGGGCGTTACGGGATCACTGATCGCATCGAGGTGGATGCGCGCATCCCCTATCTGAAGCGCAGCGACACCATCACGACGGTCCAGCAACGCGATGAGGCTGTATCTCGCACCATCGACCTGAAGGGGAACGGAATCGGCGATGTCGAGGCGGGCATCCGTTATCAGATCAACGGCGGCGAGAAGGGGCGGCCCATCTTCGTGGCCGGTCTGCGCGCCAAGAGCGACACCGGCGAGGGACCGTTCGATATCCCGCGTGACGAATTCGGGGTGGCCAGCCGGCTGGCCACCGGGTCCGGCTTCTGGGGCATCGAGCCCAGCATCAGCATGCTCTACCCCAGCGACCCGGCGGTCATCTTCGCGAGTCTGAGCTACTTCGCCCACCTGCCCAAGGATATCGATCGGGTTGAGGGGGATGTTCGGGTGGGGCGGGTCGATCCCGGCGACTCGATCGGCCTGGGCATCGGTTTCGCCTTTTCGCTGAACCCGCGCTTCTCCTATTCGCTAGGCTACAAGCACAACTATATCCGGCCCACGGAGACTGAGTTGAACGACACTGTCCAGAGGTCCAAGTCGCTGCAGGTCGGCGCTCTCACATTCGGTCTGTCCTACCGCGTGACTGAACGGTTTTCGCTGAACGGAAATTTTGAATTCGGCGTCACCGAGGATGCGCCGGACATGCGGTTCGTGCTCCGGGCGCCGATCCTGTTTTAAAGACGGGCGGCGTTTAGCGCTGGATCTCGACAAGGGCGCGGGCGGTTGTCAGAAGCGCTTCTCGCTGGCGCGCCGCCATGCGGCCGTAGAGGTCCGACAGCTCCAGCAGGGCTTCGGCGGGCTCCTGGGCGGCGGGCGTGTCCTGCTGGTAGAAGTCGGTGATCTTGCAGTTCAGGGCGGCTGCGGCCTTGGCCAGGGTGGAGGCGGCGACCCGGTTCTGGCCCTTTTCGTATTTCTGGACCTGCTGGAAGGTCACGCCGAGCGCGGTCGCCAGATCGACCTGGGTCATGCGGTTTTGCACGCGGAGCTGTTTGAGCCGCGCGCCGACTTCTGCATCGATCGGATTGCGGATGTTACGTTGACTGTCCATCGTCTTCCTTTGGGACGCCGAGCCTGCCCGATAGCCTAGCCTTTCGAGGCCTCAAAAGGCTAGCAGCACATAGCGTGCCGATCACGCCGATATTCCAGACATAGTAGGCCGAAATATAGGCCCAGTTGTCGAGATCCAGGCGTTCGACGAAGACGTAGTGCGTCGCTAGGACGAGGCACTGAAAGCCTGCTGCGACCGCCATCCACAGGCGGCGCGACTGGAGCGCGCCATACAGCAGGAACAGGAAGACGCATGCGTCCGCGATGATGGCCGGCCAGGGCGGTGTCTTGAAGTCAAAGGGCGTCAGCCACGACAAGGTCCAGCCCAAAACGAGAACAGCCGCCGTGCTGCGTTCCCAGCCGCTACCGCGGATCAGGGCGAGCAAGGCGGCGAGAGCCAGAAGTGAAAGGGTGAAAATGTAGATGGGGGACATGGCTATACCACGTCACCCATCCCTCATTCAGCCGACGCGTTCAACCAGGCTGAGGCGCGTTTCGCGCGGCACCGGTTCGTCCGACTTGTCGAGTCCGCCCATGCGGAGGCTGCGGAAGCGGGTCTTGCCCTTGACCTCGGCCAGGGCCTCGTGAAGCTCGACCATGGCCTTCTGGGCGGCGACCTGGGCCGCCATGGAACGGGCGAGGGCGTCGAAGACCGGCTGGCCGACTGTTGAGGACAGGCCGGCGTCCTTGCGTCCGCGCGTGAGAGCCTGGGCCAGTTTGGCCAGGCGGTCGATGGACTGGTCATGGCCGTCTTCGGCGCGCTGCAAGGCGCGTTGGATCCGTGCGGCGATGAGCGCCGCTTGTTCAGTTCTTTTCATTGGGGTCGCTTCCTGAGTGAGGCGAGCGCGCGTCAGCCGCCGTACCGCAAATCCTGCAGCAGGAAGGCGAACCGTTCGGCGCCAGCGATGGCTGTCACGATCCAGACGGCTGCGGCGGCGACGCCGAAGACGACAAGGAGACTTCCGAGACGCCCGATTCCAATGTGGTCGGACAGAAGCTCGCGTCCAGCATGGCTGCCGTGATGTAGGCGAGTTCCGTCACTACGCCGCCCGCCGTCAGAAACGCGGCCTGCTTGCGCGTCCCCTCGATCAAGTGATGCACCATCCGACGCTTGGTGTCGGAGGTCGCCATTCCCTGAAGAATGACTTCCATTTCGCGCCAGCTGATCTGCGGAAGCGTATCGTCCATTTGGGTCATGGGGTGTCCTTTCAGCCCCCCCATCCAGCGCCTCGACCGGCGTCGGCGCTATTGCGACCCTTTCATATTGGGAGCCGTTCGGAATGCCCTCGCGGGCGACCAGAACCAGGGCGGCGGCCACGCGGCTTTCGACGTTCAGCTTTCTGGCGGCGTTTTCGCAATGGCGATCCACGGTGCCGGGCTTGATGCCCAGTTCGCGCGCGATCTGTTTGGAGTTGAAGTGCGAATGGACCAAGCGGAGGCACTGACGCTCTCTCTCGGTCAGCATCGTCACCTGTTCCACAACATTAAACCCCCAAATGGCGAAGCCCGTTGTCTATTAAGATGTGCCTCAGGACGATGTCGAGGGCAAGCGGGCGGGGGGGCTGGCGGCCGGCGGTGCGTCATCACCCGGAGGGAATTCTGATCTAGGCGCGCGGGGCGATTGGCTTTAGCAAAGGCATGTGCGAGGCGGGGCCGTGGACATTTCGAACGTCTGCCGCCCCGCTTTTGTATGAACGGATGAGGCTCGTACGGTCGGGGGGACGTGTTCCGACGGGGTGGGTCCAGTGCAGTTGGAACATTGAAGATGAACCGAATATTCGCCTATCTCATCATCGGCGCCATGATCCTCGGCGTGCTGGTCGGCTGGGGCGTCAACCAGTACCTCGACGCCGATCAGGCTGCCGCGGCGGCCAAGAATCTGTCGCTGATCACGGACGTCTTCCTGCGTCTGATCAAGATGATCATCGCCCCGCTGGTCTTCACCACCCTGGTGGCGGGCATCGCCCACATGGAAGACGCGGCCTCGGTCGGGCGCATCGGCGTCAAGACCATGACCTGGTTCATCGGCGCGTCGGTGGTGTCGCTGCTGCTGGGTCTGGTCATGGTGCAACTGCTGCAGCCGGGCGCAGGCATGCACCTGCCGCAGGCGGCGCTGGCGACGGCTCCGGCCGCCTCGACCGACGCCTTCTCGCTGCACGGCTTCGTCACCCACCTGGTGCCGACGTCGATCTTCGACGCCATGGCCAAGAACGAGATCCTGCAGATCGTGGTCTTCTCCCTGTTCGTCGGCACGGCGGTCGCCGCCCTGGACGACAAGGCGCCGGCGGTGCTGAACCTGGTCGAACAGGCCGCCAGCATCATGCTGAAGGTGACCGAGTTCGTGATGAAGCTGGCCCCCTTGGCCATCTTCGCCGCCCTGGCCTCGACCATCGCCACGCAGGGGCTGGAGATGCTGGCGGTCTACGCCAAGTTCGTGCTCGGCTTCTACGGCTCGATGGGCATCCTGTGGGGGCTGCTGTTCGTGGCCGCCGCTATCGTGCTGGGCCGTCGCGTCATCCCCCTGTTCAAGGTGATCCGCACCCCCGCCCTGCTGGCCTTTTCGACCGCCAGCTCGGAAGCCGCCTATCCGCGCATCCTCGACGCCCTGCCAACGGTCGGCGTGCGCCGCCGCATCGTCAGCTTCGTCCTGCCGCTGGGCTACTCGTTCAACCTCGACGGCTCGATGCTCTACTGCACCTTCGCCACCATGTTCATCATGCAGGCGCACGGCGTGCACCTCAGCGTCTCGCAGCAGGTCTTCATGCTGCTGCTGCTGATGGTGACGTCCAAGGGCATCGCCGGCATTCCGCGCGCTTCGCTGGTGGTGATCATGGCCACCCTGACCTACTTTGGACTGCCGGAAGCCTGGATCGCCATCGTGCTCGGCGTCGACCACCTGCTCGACATGGGCCGCTCGGCCACCAACGTCGTCGGCAACTCCGTCGCCGCCGCCGTGGTCGCCAAGTGGGAAGGCGAACTGGACGACATCCCCGAAGGGGACGCGCCGAAGCCCGCCGCCGCCTGAGGCGCCAGGGACTGAAACTGAAACGGCCGCTCCAGCAATGGGGCGGCCGTTTTGCTGTCTGATTAGGGAAGGGGAGGCGACCCGAGGCTGCCGCCTTGGCTTTTAGTCCTCGGCGCTGATCGCCGGCCCGTAGAAGAGGGCGTTGAACAGCAGGCGGACCGACGACCGGGCCTGGGCGCGGTTGACCACGTCGGGGCCGAGCACGATCACGCGGCCTTCGCCATGCGGCAGGTCCAGAACGGCGTCCGAACCCGACAGCTTCTGCGGGCCGATGGCCCAGCCGCTGGCGACCGCGACCTGTTCCGGGTAGCGGACGATCGAGCCGGTTTCGCCGGTGTGGCGGAAGCCCGAGTTGCGGTTGAAGAAGACGTTCATCCGGGCCGGGGCGCCGAAGGCCAGCGGCTGACGGTTGTCGACCTCGGTCTTCAGCACGGCGCCGGGGATGAAGAAGTCGGTCGAGGCCGGAGCCTTGCCGTCGGCGCCCAGCAACACGTCCTGAACCGGCGCGCCCAGGGCCGTGGCCAGACGGTGCGACGAGCCTATGGTGACGACGCTGCCGCCGCCGCGCACGAAGGCATCGATCTGCGGCAAGGTTGTCTCGGTCGTGATGTGGCCCAGCCAGCCACGATACTCGGCCGGGATTGATTCGGGCGCGGGCTGGTCGCGCTGCGCCGCCGCCGACAGGTCCGCCGGGATCATGTCCGAGGCGAAGACCAGGACGTCGAAGTCCCTGGCCAGATCGCCCGCGTCCAAGCGCTGTGGATAGACCACCTCGAACGGATACTCGAACTGCTCCAGCATCCAGCGGGTCCAGCCCGAGGCCATGGAGCCGCCGTAGCGGTCGACCAGGCCGACACGCACCGGCTTCAGTACGATCTTGTCGCCGCTCGGAGCACGCGCGGCGGCGTGGGCGTTCAGGCCCAGATCGCGCACGGCGGCCTCGACGATCGGACGAGCCGCATCACTGGCCGGAATCCACAGGGCGCCGGGGGCAAGCGTAGCGCGGCCCGCACGGGTCTCGCCTTCCTGCCAATAGACCGGCACGCCCGCCTTCAGCAGACGGTTGGACAGGATGTAGCCATTGACCGGGGCATGATCGATCAGCCAGCCGGCGCGGCCCGAACCGTCGATCTTGCCGGGCGGCGGGGCCATGACGTCGGCGACACGCTCGGTCGGGGCTTCGAAGCCGTCAAGGATGCGGTCGAACTTTACGCCCATCTGCAGGGCCAGCGTATAGCCCGTGGCGTCATAGGGCAGGGCGGGCGGGCCGCCCGGATACTGCAGGTCGTGCGGGTGGTCCTGCGGCTCGAACATGTCCAGCACGTGCGGGCGATAGGCCTGGGCCGTCTTCACCACATAGGAGCCGGCGGGATAGGTCGTGCCGCCAATGGTGAAGGCGCGCGTGGCGCGGTCCACGTCGACGCCCGTCTTGATCAGGCTGTTCAGGAAGGCGACGGCGTTGGGCAGGTCGGCCTGATCCGCAGGGATGACATAGCCGCGGGGATCGCGACGGGCCGGATCTCGCAGCACCTTTTCAAAGAGGGCCGGATCGACGCCGCGACGGCCGGCGGCGTTCTCGCCCGCCGCCTCGACCAGAGCCTCGACGCCGGTCGGCGTGATGCGCCAGGTGTCGGTATTGCCTTTGTCGATGGCGTTCTGGCCCATGCGCCAGATGTTGAACAGCAGCCGGTCCTTGTTGCGCGAGGCGTAGTTCAGCACGGCGCGGTTGATCGACTGCGAGTACTCGATCGACTGGGCGAAGTGCCAGGTCTGGGGCGCGACCGGCATGGGCAGGTCGTTGCGGGCCAGCTGGTTCTGCGGGATCAGGCTGATCTGGCTCGGCGTCGGGTGGCCGGTGATCTCGGTCAGCAGGCCGACGGCGTTGTGGAAGTAGGTGATGGAGCGCTCCATCCCGTTGTTCCAGGTCGAATAGCTGGCGCCGCTGCGCATGGTCGAGCCGGGCTTGCCCTCTTCGATCAGGCGGCTGTGCATGGCCGCGCCGACTTCCGACAGGGTGCCCATGACCAGGGGGTCGTAGTTGTAGTTAAACGGGTCGCGGAAGGGCGGCATGAAGACCACCGTGCCGGCGGGCGCCGTCTGGTGGTGGTTGTAGATGATCTGCGGGAACCACTCGCGGAAGAACTGCCGGTTGACGTTGGTCGTCTCGGCCATGGCCGACAGGTAGTAGTCGCGGTTATTATCGTGGCCGACGTACTTCTGGTACAGCACCGGGATCGAGGCGAACTCGCGCTTCAGCGGGTCCTCGTTGCGCATGTACCAGTTGGAGACCAGCTCCATCCCGTCCGGGTTCAGCGGCGCGAACAGGATGATCGCATCGTTCAGGACACGCAGGGCCTCGGGGTCCTCGGCCGTCAGCCATTCATGCACGGCGGCGATCAGGGCCTGGGGCGGGACGGTCTCGGTCGAGTGCAGGCCGCCGTCGATCCAGACCACGGCCTTGCCTTCGGCGGACATGGCGCGGGCGTCGGCTTCGCTGACGCCTTCAGCTTTCGCGAGGCGACGCGCGATTTCCTGATAGCGGTCCAGATGGGCCAGGTTCTGCGGCGTCGAGACGATGGCGATATATTGCGTGCGGCCTTCCGAGGACTTGCCGATCTCGACCAGCTTCATCCGGTCCGACTGGCTGGCCAGGGTCTTCAGATAGGCTTCCCACTGGGTGTAGTTGACCAGGTGGTAGTCGGCCCCGATGTCGAACCCGAAGGCTTCGCGCGGCGAGGTGATGTTCGATCTGGGCGTCGCGGCGGCTACGGCGACAGGCTGCTCGGCCAGGGCCGTCTCATATGCCAGAGCGCTGGTGCTGTTCAGGGCCAGGGCGGCGAAACCCATCGTAAGAGCAGCGGCGAGAGAGGGCTTGATCATAGCGTTCCTGCATACGGGTTTACTGGGTGCGCGAGCCGGCAGGGCCGACGCCTCTACGATGCCGCTGACGGAGCGGATGTCCATGCTTAAGCCCTGCCTTGGCGAGACCTTTTCGTGTTGTGATTGTGGCTTATTGACGGCAGCCCTGGACAGGCGCACCTGTTTCAAGCTCGACCGTTCGAGCCAGGAGAGGGATGATGAAGACAGTGATGTTGTCGGGCGTGGCCGCTCTGTTGCTGGCAGCCCCCATGTGCGCTTCGGCTCAGGACGCCAGCAAGACGGCGACCTATGGCGAGATCGTGCTGCGGGCCGGGTTCGCGCCAGACCCCTACCGGGTGTCGGTGACGGCCGGCGGGTCGATCGACGCCTATGCGGACACGCCTTTGCCGGCCGCTTGCGTCGGCAATGTCGCGGAGGCCCCGGATTTCGAAGTCACCTATGAGGCGGGACGATTGCCGCTAGTGTTCCGCACCCTGTCGTCAGTGGACACCACCCTGATCATCAACGGGCCGGACGGAACCTGGTCTTGCGACGACGACAGCTATGGCGACGGCGACGCCCAGGTGCGTTTCGACAAGCCGCGATCCGGCACCTACGATGTCTGGATCGGCACCTTTGGCGGGGGGACGGCCAACGCCGCCCTGCTGATCACCGAGACGCCCTGAGGCAGGTCGGCGACGAGGCCCTACTGGTCTTCGTCGAACTTGCGGGCGACCAGGTCGCTGAGGGCTTCGATGGCTTCGGCGGCGTCGGGGCCCTCAGCCTCGATATCGACGCCGCAGCCGATGCCGGCGCCCAGCATCAGCAGACCCATGATCGAGCGGGCGTCCACGGTGACGCCGTCGCGGGTGACGCGGATCTCGGATTCGAAGCTCGACGCCAGCTTCACGAACTTGGCCGAGGCGCGGGCGTGCAGGCCGCGCTGGTTGCAGATGCCGACGGTGACCTGAAGCGGTCCTGAAAGAGACGTGTCGTTCATTTCTCGCCCGCCAGAACCCAGGACGCCACCGAGATGTACTTGCGCCCGGCGTCCTGCGCATGGGCCACGCAGGTTTCCAGGCTTTCGCGGCCGCGCACGCTAGCCAGCTTGATCAGCATGGGCAGGTTCAGCCCGGCGATGACCTCGGCGTGGGTCTGTTCCATCACCGAGATGGCCAGGTTGGACGGCGTGCCGCCAAACATGTCGGTCAGCAGGATGACGCCGTCGCCGTCGTTCACGGCTGCGGCGGCGTCGACGATGTCGCGGCGGCGCCGCTCCATGTCGTCTTCGGGGCCGATGCAGATCGCCGCCACGCCCCGTTGAGGGCCGACTACGTGCTCCATCGCCGCCAGAAATTCAGAGGCCAGGCCCCCGTGGGTGACGATCACCAGCCCGATCATGAAGGCTTCACCAAGACAATACGCCCCGCGCTTCTGCTCTCAGCGAACGCCGCGGGGCGCTCAGACTGATCTGCAAGCCGGCCTTCATAGGGCAATCGCGCCTCGGTTCAAAGAGCGGCTAGGGCAGTTGCGACCACCTGACCCGCCGAGGCCGGGCGCGGGTCCAGCCGCAGTCGGGGAATCTCCACGCCGTCCCATGTCCAGATGGCGGCTTCCGGCAAGCGGTCGATCGCCGCGTGGGTGCAGTGGACTGCCAGGACGATGCGGGAGAGGGGGGAGGGCGGCGCCGTGGCGATGCCCAGGCCGCGCACCTCGATCTTGCCGCTGATCGTGGCGGGCGCCGCTGCGTAGAGGGCGTCTTCCGAGGCCCAGACATGGGTCCAGTCGTCAGCGATCAGCCGCCAGCCCTGAGCCATCAGCCGAAGGGCCAGATCGCTCTTGCCGACGCCGGACGGCCCCTGGATCAGGACGCCGCGCCATCCGGCGGGGGTATGGCGGGCCACGGCGGTGGCGTGCAGCGGTTGAATCGGCTGGGTCATGGGCGTCGTCCAGCCAGAGGCAGAAGCACCTCGAACCGGGCGCCGACGACCTGGCCGTCCCCATCGACGCGGTTCTCGGCGTGGACTCGGCCGCCGTGGGCGTCGATGATCTGGCGCACGATGGACAGGCCCAGGCCCGAGTTGGCGCCGAAGGCCGTGCCCTTGGGCCGTGAGGTGTAGAAGCGCTCGAACACGGTCTCGAGGTTTTCCGCTGGAATGCCGGGGCCGTCGTCCTCGACGCGGATGCGCAGGGGCAGGTCGGCGCGGCTGTCGTCGCGCTCCAGCCGCACGCGGACCTCGCCGTCAGCCGGGCTGAACGAGCGGGCGTTGTCGATCAGGTTGCGGAACACCTGGCCCAGAGGGATGTCGCGGCCCAGCACCCGCGCCGCTTCTGCGGTCGAGGCGAAGCGGACCACGGCCTCGCCGGGTTTCTGTCCGCCCTCATAGACGGCGACGATGTCGCCCAGCAGTTCGTTCAGGTCGATCAGGCGCGGGCGGTCGCGTGACAGCTCCGCGTCCAGACGCGACGCGTTAGAGATGTCGGTGATCAGCCGGTCCAGACGCCGCACGTCCTGTTGCAGCAGATTGGTCAGGCGGGCCCTCTGCTCGTCGGTCTTGACCAGAGGCAGGGTTTCCAGCGCCGAGCGGATCGAGGTCAGGGGGTTCTTGATCTCGTGGCTGACGTCGGCGGCGAAGCGCTCGATGGCGTCCATGCGCGTCGACAGGGTGTCGGTCATGGATTCCAGCGCTCGGGCCAGGTCGCCGATCTCGTCCTTCCGGTCTTCCAGGTCTGGCAGGGAGATGGCGCGGGCGCGTTGCAGACGCACCTGATCCGCCGCCGCCGAAAGCCGCATCACGGGACGGGCTACGAACAGGTGCAGCACCAGGGCTGACAGCAGGTTCACCGCCAGGGCCACCAGGGCGAAGGGGGTCAGGGCGCGGCGCTGCGCGGCCAGGGTTTCGTCCACGTCGCCGGCTTCCAGGGTCAGCACGCCCAGCACCTGCTGAACATGGCGGACGGGCAGGGAGACCGAGACGACCCGGTCGCCGTTCTCGTTGCGACGAATGTCGGCCTGGGGCGCGCCTTGCAGGGCGCGTTCGACCTCGGCCGAAAGTTCGACGTTGGCGCGTTTCACCCGGGCCGTTTCCCGGGGGGAGGGCTCGCTGGGGGCGAGGGCGGTGCCGGAGGGACTGGCGGGCGGCAGCGCCTCGCCCGGAATGGCGTCGGTGACGGCGTAGCTGTCCGAGACCAGCAGGCCGTCCTGATCGTAGAGGCGTGCGCGCTGGCCCTCGGGGATGAAGTTGTCGCGGAGCCACAGGCCCGCGGCGCCGGGATCCAGCATGGGATAGGGCTCGCCGCGGGTGATGCCCAACTCGCCCAGCACATTGGACAGAAGCTTGGCTTGAACCGACAGCGATTCCTGGCGCGCCTCGATAAGGCCGCGTTGCCATTCGTTCAGGGCCAGGGCCCCGCCGAACAGGATCAGCAGGCTGAGGAGGTTGAGCGCGAGAATGAAGCCGCCGAGACGCGATCCGCCGAAGCGGAAGCGACGCTTCGGCGCTGCGTCCTCGATCTCAGCTTTCGCGGTAGCGGTAACCGACGCCATACAGGGTCTCGATCGCGTCGAACTCGGGATCGACCACCCGGAACTTCTTTCGCATCCGTTTGACGTGGCTGTCGATGGTGCGATCGTCGACATAGACCTGATCGTCGTAGGCGGCGTCCATCAGGCTGTCGCGGCTCTTCACGAAGCCGGGGCGCTGGGCCAGGGCCTGAAGCAGCAGGAACTCGGTGACGGTCAGCTTGACCGGCTTGCCTTCCCAGGTGCTCTCGTGGCGCGCCGGGTCCATCGACAGCTTGCCGCGCTTGATGGCCTTGCCCGCCGCTTCCGCCGCCGTTTCGACCTCGCCGCCGTCGGCGCCGGTGCGGCGCAGCAGGGCCTTGACCCGCTCGATCAGCAGGCGCTGGCTGAAGGGCTTGTGGATATAGTCGTCGGCGCCGAGGTTGAAGCCGAGGATCTCGTCGATCTCCTCGTCCTTGGACGTCAGCATGATGACCGGGATCTGCGAGGTCTGACGCAGACGGCGCAGCACCTCCATGCCGTCCATGCGCGGCATCTTCACGTCCAGGATAGCCAGATCCGGGGGCGTGGTCTCCAGGGCCTCAAGGCCCGAAGCGCCGTCGTGATAGGCCGTGACCTTGTGGCCGTGGCTTTCGAGGGCCAGGGACACGGAGGCGACGATGTTCTCGTCGTCATCGACCAGAGTGATGTTGGCCAAGGGCTTCTCCTGAGTGCGGGCGGCGGCGGTCGTTCGATCATCCGTCGCGGGTCAATTGCTCAACGCGCGACAAGCGTAACCGTTCTATTCCATCGTGGTGACATTACGGCCACAGCAAATGGTTCGCCAGAGCCTGTCTTTCAACCTTGGCCGGGAAATGGCGAAACCTCGCCTTAAAGGCTGAGTGGGCAGAATGGCGTCCGCATATGCTCGAAAGACGCCATGGCCGGTCCGGTTCACTACGAAATCTATATCCGCAAGACGCCGCCCGCGTCCTGGTCGCTGTCGATGGCGACCGAGGACCGCAAGACGGCGATGGAGACGGCTGAGGACCTGCTGCGCGACGGTCAGGCCTGCGCCGTGCGCGTGACCAAGGAAACCCTGGACCCCGATACGATGGAGTTCGCCAGCGTCAACGTCCTGACGCGCGGCGCGCCCGAGATGAAGCAGAAGCTGAAGGTGCGCGAGGAGCGGGCCGGCCCCAGCTGCCGCGGGGTTCAGGACCTTTACAGCCCCCATGCGCGAGACCTGATCAGCAGGGTTCTGGAGGATTGGCTGACCCGCCAGGGGGCGACGACCTTTGAGTTGCTGCACCGCCCGGATCTGGCCGAGCGGCTGGAGGCGTCGGGCGTCGAACTGCAACACGCCATCCAGAAGGTGGCGGTGCCGGAAAGCCAGGCCACGAGTCAGCCTGTCCACGATCTGGTGCGACACTATCAGAAGCTCAGCGAGCAGGCGATCGAACGGGTTCTGCAGGCCGGGCGCCGCAACCAGTTTCCGGGGCTGGCCGAACGCTCGGTCGCCGATGTGGCGCATCGGTTGAGCGGGGCGCCGGATCGGGCCTTCATTATGGGCGGCGTCGTGTCCGGGGCGCTCAAGGGCCTGAAAGGCGCAAGGGCGCGACTGGATCGGCTGATGGACCTGTGCGATCGGGCGCCCGCCGAGGGGCCGCCGCGCGCCCTGGTCTTCGTGCCGGTCGAGCAGGTGCTGTGCGAGGTATTCGGATCGCGCGCCAGTCTGGCCCAGATCGTCGGCCCTGCCCTGGATCAAGGGTCCAGTCTGGCGGCGGTGGTGCGGATGGTGGCACCGCGCGAGATCGCCGCCCTCATCGCCCGCGATCCGAAACTGGCGGTTCTGGTGCCTCCGGTCGAAGGTGGGCCGGCGCGTCTGGGCGAGCGGTTGGCTGCGGGCGAGTTTCCTCTTTTGTCAGCCTCTCTGGCGCGGATGGTGGTGCGCGAACTGATGAGCCAGCGTCGCCTGCGTCCCGGAGACGCCGAGGGCGAGATCGACATCCTGCGCGCCCTGGCCACGACTTTGACCGCCACGGCTGGGCGGCTGCTGACGCTGGAAGAAGTGCAGACCGCCTTTAGCGAGCGGTCCAAGAGCCTGGTCACCGCCGACTTCGTCGCCGCCTATGTGCGTGGGGCGCCGACGGCGCTGCGCGAAGCCGAGCGGCTGGCGCGGCTGTGCGAAAACGTGACGGGGGCGGCCAACAAGCGCTCGGCCGCGCGCTGGCTGGACGCCTGCGTCACCTCTTTGCGATTTGAAACCGAGATGCGGGCCCTGAACCAGACGCCCGGACAGAAGCTGCTGGCGCTGAGCAGCCTGCAAAGGGCAGTAAGCAATGCGGCCCTGTCGGAGCGGGACCGCGACGCCATCGTGGCTGCGCTTGGCCTCGTCGGCGGATCGGTCGAGGCCGACGCCAAGCTGACGGCTCAGATCGTTCGCGCACCCGTGCCGGCGCCGCAGAAGCTGGCGGCCCTGCTGCGGCTTGCGGCAGCCGAGACGGGGCCGACCGGCCCGGTGGCCGACCGGGCCAGGGCCGAGGCGATCAAGCTGTTCCGTTCGCCGGACGTCCGCACCGCTCTGGGCGCGGAGCCTGAAGCGGTGCAGGCTCTGCGGCCCCTGATGCAGGCGGTCGGTCTCGCTGCGTAAGATTGCCCGCTTGAGAGACCTGTTCGGTCAATCGAAGATGTCGAAGATGTCCATGCGCTTCTTCTTTTTGTAGTAGCCGTCATCGCGGCGACGGTCGTCGTCCTTGTATCGCGGCGGCTCACGATAGCCCTGCGGCTGGCCGCCCCACGGTTGCTGCATGGGCTGCTGATAGGTGGCTTGCGGCGCGGCCGGAGGCGCGGCGGCGCGACCCTCCTCGGCGGCGCTCGCCATCAGTTTTTCCAGCTCGCCACGATCCAGCCAGACGCCGCGGCAGGTCGGGCACATGTCGAACTGGACGCCGTTGCGGTCCAGGGTCTGCATGGCTGTGTTGTCGTTGGGGCACATCAATAGGGGCATGGGGTCCTCGTCGTCGAAATGATGCGGTCCGACATCACGCCGCCGAAGCGCCGCCAGAGGGGCCCGTCCCGCTGAGGATAGAGTTAGGATCGGCTCGCCTCGCCCACAACGTGCGCAGACGCCGCAGGGACCGGCCTAGCAGCTTTGCCCGGCGGCCCATCCCGACGACCAGGCCCACTGAAAATTATAGCCGCCCAGCCAGCCCGTGACATCGACCACCTCGCCGATGAAGAAGAGACCCGGGACGGTCCGGGCCTCCATCGTCTGCTGGTCCAGGGCGGCGGTATCGACCCCGCCCAGGGTCACCTCTGCGGTGCGATAGCCCTCCGACCCGACCGGCTTGACGGTCCAGGCGTTGACGGTCTCGGCCATGGCCCGCAGCTTCTTGTCGCCGACCTCGGCCAGCTTGCCCGAAAGGCCTTCGCGGGCGCAGATCACCTCGGCCAGACGGCGCGGAACGATGTGGCCGAGCGCCGTATGCACCGCCTGCTTGCCGTTCTCGGTCTTGGCCGCCAGCAGCCGCGCCGCCACGTCTTCGCTCGGGGCCATGTTGACGGTGATGGCCTCGCCTTCGCGCCAGTAGGAACTGATCTGCAGGATCGACGGGCCGGAAAGGCCTCTGTGGGTGAAGAGCATCGCCTCGGTGAAGCTGGCGCTTCTCGCCTTGTCGCCCGCTGTTTTGACGACCGCATCAACGGCCACGCCCGCCAGTGGGACCAGTTGCTCCAGCAGGGTCGGCTCAAAGGTCAGCGGCACCAGCGCGGGTCGCGTCTCCGTCACCCGCAGGCCGAATTGGCGGGCGACGTCGTAGCCCCAGCCGGTCGCGCCCATCTTGGGAATGGACTTGCCGCCGGTGGCCACCACCAGAGACGCAGCCGAGGCGCGCGTCCCGTCGTCGAGCGCCACTTCGAAACGGTCGCCGCTGCGGGCGATGGAGGTCACGCCGAGGCCCAGCGACAGGCTCACGCCCGCCGCCTTCATCTCGTCCGTCAGCATGCGGATGATCTGCTTGGCGCTGTCGTCGCAGAACAGCTGGCCCAGGGTCTTCTCGTGCCAGGCGATGCCGTGGCGCTCGACCATCTTGAGGAAGTCGTGCTGGGTGAACCGCTTCAGCGCCGACAGGGCGAAGCGCGGGTTCTCGCTCAGGAAGTTGGCGCCGCTGGTCCCCAGATTGGTGAAGTTGCAGCGCCCCCCGCCCGAGATGCGGATCTTTTCGCCGGGCGCGCGGGCATGGTCGATCACGCGCACGCGACGGCCGCGCTTGCCCGCCTCGATGGCGCACATCATGCCGGCCGCGCCGACGCCGACGATCAGGACGTCGAGTTCAGAAGACTTCATGAGCTGGCCCTAGCAGGCGCGCGCCCATGAAGCGACCTCAGAGGCTTTTCTTACAAGCCGAGCGCGATGCGATAGCTGGGATGCACGACGTCGGCGTATTCGGGATGCTTCTTCAGGTAGCCGGCGAAGAAGGGGCAGGTCGGCAGGATGACCAGGCCGCGTTCTTTCAGGTCCGTCAGCACATGCCTGGCCATGCGACTGGCGATGCCGCGCCCTTCCAGCGGGACCGGCACGATGGTTTCGGTGATCAGCAGGCCGCCCGCCACCTTGTTGTAGATGACCACGGCGGTCTGACCCTCGACCGTCAGTTCGTAGCGCGTAGCTTCGGCGTTGTCGCGGATCTCGGGGTCCAGGCTCATGTGGTTCTCCATACTAGTGGGCTTCATCCCAGTTCGCGGCGGCCTTGGCCTCGACGATCAGGGGGACGGTCAGAGCGACGGCGGGATCGGCGGCGCCTTCCATGATCTTGCGCACCAGGGCCAGGGCGCGCTCGGTCTCGGCCGCGGGGGCTTCGAAGATCAGTTCGTCGTGGACCTGCAGCAACATGCGGGTCTTCAGGCCCGCATCCAGCAGAGCGCCCGGCATGCGGATCATGGCGCGGCGGATGATGTCGGCGGCGGCGCCCTGGATCGGGGCGTTGATGGCGGCGCGTTCGCCGAACTGACGCTCGGCCCCCGACTTGGAATGGATGGCCGGGATGTGGATGCGGCGACCGAAGACGGTGGTGACGAAGCCGTGCTCCTTCACGAAGGTCTTGGTCTGATCCATGTAGGCTCGGATGCCGGGGAAGCGCTCGAAATAGGTCTTGATATAGGCTGCGGCCTCGCCCTGATCGATGCCCAGTTGGGCCGCCAGACCAAAGGCCGAGATGCCATAGACGATGCCGAAGTTGATGGCCTTGGCCCGGCGACGGGTTTCCGAGGGCATGCCCTCGACCGGCACGCCGAACATTTCCGACGCCGTGGCGGCGTGAATGTCGAGACCGGCCTTGAAGGCGCGCTTCAGCTCGGGGATGTCGCCGATATGGGCCAGCAGGCGCAGCTCGATCTGGCTGTAGTCGGCGCTGATCAGCACATGGCCCGGCGAGGCGATGAAGGCCTGACGGATCAGGCGGCCGGTCTCGGTGCGGATCGGGATGTTCTGCAGGTTCGGATCGGACGAGGCCAGACGCCCCGTCGTCGCCGCCGCCAACTGATAGGAGGTATGCACCCGGTGCGTCGTCGGGTCCGAGGCCGCGACGAGGGCGTCGGTATAGGTGCCTTTCAGCTTCGACAACTGACGCCAGTCGAGGATTGCGCGCGGCAGGTCGTGCGTCAGCGCCAGCTCTTCCAGCACGCTGGCCTCGGTGCCCCACTGGCCGCTGGCGGTCTTCTTGCCGCCGGGCAGGTTCATCTCGCCAAACAGGATCTCGCCGATCTGGCGTGGGCTGCCGACGTTGAAGGGGCGGCCCGCCAGCTTGTGGGCCTGCTCTTCCAGTTCGGCCATGCGCTGGCCAAAGGTCGAGGACAGGGAACGCAGGCGGTCGGGATCGACCCGCACCCCGTTCAGTTCCATGTCGGCCAGGACGGCGGGCATGCCGCGTTCCAGCGTCTCATAGACGGTGGTCAGGCGTTCAGTCGCCAGACGCGGCTTCAGCAGCCTGTAGAGCCGCAGGGTCACGTCCGCGTCCTCGGCAGCGTAGCAGGTCGCCGGCTTCAGCTCGACGTGCTTGAAGCTCTTCTGGCTCTTGCCTGTGCCCGCCACGCTCTTGAACGGGATGGTCTCGTGGCCGAGGTGCAGACGCGCCAGCTCGTCCATGCCGTGGCCGTGCAGCCCGCCTTCGAGGACGTAGCTGATCAGCATGGTGTCCTCGATCGGGGACACGCGGATGCCGCGCCGGGCCATGACGGCGAGGTCGTATTTGATGTTCTGGCCGACCTTGAGCACCGCCGGATCTTCCAGCAGGGGCTTGAGGCGTTCCAGCGCCGTCGGCTTGTGGATCTGGGTCAGCGGCTCGCGCGCCTCGCCGCCCGCCGGTTCCAGACCGAAGTCGAACCCGCCGCTCAGCGAGGCGTCGCCGCTCGGCTCATGGTCGTGGGTCAGAGGGATGTAGCAGGCCTCGTTCGGGCCCACCGCGATCGAGACGCCGCACAGGCCCGCATGGGTGGCAGACAGGGCGTCGGTCTCGGTGTCGAAGCCGATGACGCCGACGGCGCGGGCGCGGGCGATCCAGCGGTCCAGATCGTCCAGCGTCTGCACGCACTCGTACTTGTCGCGGTCGAAGTCGTGGACCTGATCCGGCGTGGCCGTCTCGGTCTGGCCGTAGCGCGGCGTGGCGACCGGAGCCGAGGGCTGGCGGGCGAAGGCCGAGCCTTCCTTTTGCGGCGCCTTGCCGTCGCCGACGCGGCGCAGCAGCGAGCGGAACTCCATCCGCTCCAGAAACTCGGCCAGGACCGCCGGGTCGGGATCGCGGATCAGGAAGTCGTCGACCGCCTCGGGCGCCGGGGCGTCGCAGGTCAGGGTCACAAGCTCTCGCGACAGACGGATCTGGTCGGCGAAATTGATCAGGGTCTCACGCCGCTTGGGCTGCTTGATCTCGCCGGCGCGGGCCAGCAGCGTGTCGAGGTCGCCGTATTCGTGGATCAGCTGGGCCGCCGTCTTCGGCCCGATGCCGGGGGCGCCGGGGACGTTGTCGACGCTGTCGCCGATCAGGGCCTGAACCTCGACCACCTTGTCGGGGGTGACGCCGAACTTCTCGAACACGGCCTCTTCGTCCAGGCGGCGATCCTTCATCGGGTCGTACATGACGACGCCGTCGCCGATCAGCTGCATCAGGTCCTTGTCGGAGCTGACGATGACCGCCTCGCCGCCCATGTCGCGGACCTTGCAGGCATAGGTGGCGATCAGGTCGTCGGCCTCATAGCCGGGCAGTTCGACGCCGTGGACGCCGAAGGCGGCCGTCGCCTCGCGCACCAGGGGGAACTGCGGCACCAGGTCCTCGGGCACCGGCGGGCGGTGGGCCTTGTACTGATCGTAGAGGGTGTTGCGGAAGGTCTTTTCCGAATGGTCGAAGACGGCGACCAGATGGGTCGGGCCGTCCTCGCCCTTCATGTCGCGGATCAGCTTCCACAACATGTTGCAGTAGCCCTGGACCGCGCCGACGGGCAGGCCGTCCGACTTGCGCGTCAACGGCGGCAGGGCGTGATAGGCGCGGAAGATATAGGCCGAGGCGTCGATCAACCACAGCCGGGGCGGCGGTCCGTCCTGGGTGAGGGGGCGGGCGGCGGATTCGATGGGCGCGTCGGTCATGGCGCGAACATAGGGGGCCGAGGCGGCGCCGTCATCGGCTTAAGCGATCCTCCCCTGCGAAGCGGGGAGGGGGACCATGCGCAGCATGGTGGAGGGGGCGAGAGCCGGCGAACCGGATGGGGTTTCAGGCTGCGGAAGCAGGGGCGAGGCGGGCGGCTGTGGCCGCCCCTCCACCGCCTGCAGCGGTCCCCCTCCCACGTGAACGGGGGAGGATCAAGAACGCCCTAGGGCACCCAGCCGCCCGGCGTTTCGGGAACGACGTCGTCGCCTTCGACGACGATCTCGCCGCGGGTCTGGCGGACCTCGGCCCAGGCGGCGCGCAGCAGCTCGGTCACGCCTTCCCCGGACACGCCCGACACCAGGAAGGGCGTCTTGCCCGAGGCTTCCTTCAGCGCGGCGACCTTTTCCTCGCGTTCCTCGGGCGACAGGGCGTCGACCTTGTTCAGCGCCAGCAGTTCGACCTTGTCGGCCAGGCCTTCGCCATAGGCGTCCAGCTCGCCGCGGATGATGCGATAAGCCTCGGCCACGTCTTCCTGCGTGCCGTCGATCAGGTGGATCAGGCTGGCCGAACGCTCGACGTGCCCCAGGAAGCGGGTGCCCAGGCCGGCGCCCTCGTGCGCGCCCTCGATCAAGCCGGGAATGTCGGCGATGACGAAGCGTTCCGACGGGCTCAGGTCCACCACGCCGAGGTTGGGCGTCAGGGTGGTGAAGGGATAGTCCGCCACCTTGGGCTTGGCCGCCGAAACCGCCGCCAGGAAGGTCGACTTGCCCGCGTTGGGCAGCCCGGCCAGGCCGATGTCGGCGATCAGCTTCAGCCGCAGCCAGATCCAGCGTTCCTGAAACTCTTGGCCGGGGTTGGCGTAGGCCGGCGCCTGGTTGGTCGGGCCCTTGAAGCGGGTATTGCCCCAGCCGCCGTTGCCGCCGGACAGCAGCTTCACCTTCAGGCCCGGCTTGTCCATGTCGAGCAGGACAGTTTCCTTGTCCTCGTCCAGCACCTGGGTGCCGACGGGAACGCGCAGGACCACGTCCTCGCCCTTGCCGCCGTGCATCTGGCGGCCCTGACCGTGGTGGCCGGTCTGGGCCTTGAAATGTTGTTGGTAGCGATAGTCGATCAGGGTGTTCAGCCCCTCGACCGCCTCAACCCAGACGTCGCCGCCCTTGCCGCCATCGCCGCCGTCGGGTCCGCCGTTGGGAATGAATTTCTCGCGTCGAAACGAGACGGCGCCGGCGCCGCCGGCGCCCGAGCGAATGTAGATCTTGGCCTGGTCGAGGAACTTCATCGCGGGCTTATGCCAAAACTCGAGCGAAAGGGCGAGCGTCACGCTGTCAGTCGCGTTTACACCCCGTTAGGCGACGCAGATGAGGCTCTCGCGCCATGAAACTCAGCTCCCCGCTTTCCGCGCCCGTTAAGACAGAGATGACAACGGCGGCAACGGCGCGCGAGCAGCGTCAGCAAGCCTCGGCCGAGACCAGGCTGAACGATGCTCGTGCGGCGGTCGAGAGCCTGAAGGCGCGCTCCAGCAACGCCGCCGAAGAGAAGAAGGCGGTGGCCAAGAAGAAGATCGAACAGATCAAGGCCCGTCTGCAAATGCTGCAGATGGCCATGATCGGCGACCCCAGGGGCGCGGCGCGCGTGGCGGCGCAGCTCGCGCGGGAGTTGGGCGCGGCGGTCAAGGCCTACGCCGCGGCGGGCGGCTCGACCGCTGGCCTGGGCGCAGCAAGTGGCGTCCCGGCGACGGACGCAAGAGGGGCATCCGGAGATGCGACCTCAAACGAGGCTCTGGTGGAAGCGGCGGCCGTCGCGCAACCGGCCTTGGATCAGGGCGACGGCGCCGCCAGATCGTCCAATCCCTATCAGGAGGCCATGGACGCCACCCAATCCAGAATGGCCGAGCAAGCCCGTCGTGGCGGCGAGCGTCAGGCCGACAGCGACCTGCTGGGCGAGGTCAAGCGTCTTGCCGCCCAGATCAAGGCCATGGCGCAGAGGGCGGCCAAAGGCTCGCCCGAAGCCGAGGAGGCGGACCGCGCCTTCGCGGGCCTGGAGCATGAAGTTCAGGCCGCGGTTCAGGCTATGCCGATTGCTGGCGTGATCCTGACGATCTGAAAAACTGATCGTGACTGTAGCATGCAGGGCGTGTGTTTCCGGAGCCCTCAGCGAAGTCCCTTTATCATACCACATATATATAAAGGGGCCGGCTACAGGAGTCTGGACGGCTCTCCCAAGAGGCGCGGATGTCGCCTCCGCGCGAAGGCCTATTGGGGTTCGTCGAGAGGGTTCAGTAAATGATTGTTTGCGGCTTGTGGGCTCTAGGGAGGGGGCGTATAAGCCGCCCCTCGCTCGGAGACGGGTTGGTCCACGAGACTTTGACGACTGGTTCGTTTGGGTTCGCCGAAGGGAGGGGGTTGAAAAGCTTCTTGCCTTTTTCTGTTGGGTCGGCTAAGTTACGCGCTTCGATCAAAGCCTTTGGGTTTGCCGCCGTGAGGGGTCTTGCTTCTCTGGGTGGTTTCTTGCGGCTTTGAAAGCTTCGGCCTTCGGAACTTCAGAAAGTTCAGATGGTTGGTTGACTTGAGGTTGGGCTTTCCTTAGAGAGCTGCCTCCGCCGGGGTCTTCGG